>Ga0194129_10000067_pt1 | contig 191968 bp, 161 predicted proteins | sample TA2KigCa35mmetaG_FD_150862 | JGI IMG/M metagenome (GOLD analysis project Ga0194129, IMG submission 150862) | Freshwater microbial communities from Lake Tanganyika, Tanzania - TA2015038 Kigoma Deep Cast 35m | ecosystem: Environmental > Aquatic > Freshwater > Lake | place: Tanzania: Lake...
GGCCGAACGGGCGTGGTATTGTATCTCGTCGTGGTTGTTTCGCTGCAGCCATATACTGTCGCCTGCAGTTTTTGTGATCTGTTGTCCCAAGTCCGCCTCCACGATGGCTTCTGACAATACATGCAGGCTGTCGAGGGCGCCCATGACCTTTTGTGCCTGTCTTTCTGTTCTCACCGACGCTACAAACCAGCAATCACCCGCGGCGCTGGGGTTGTAGCGAAAGGTGATCTGGTTGGTAGCAGGATCATTAAAGATGACATAGCGTGTATTGAGCATGTCCAGGGTCGGCTGGCAGTCTGGGTATTTATATAGCTGCTTTTCGATCAGATCTTGGTAGATACTCAACTTGGCAGCATGATAGCCTCCGATGGAGCGATGGAAGACTGCTGTGAGTGCGTTGCCGTTGAATGCGGCCGAGACGCCCCTTGAGAGGTCTAAGACGCGGTAGCTGCCGGTATCTTTGGCTATCTCAAGGTTATAAGGGGCAGGAGTGAAGACCTCTGCAATGCCTTCTTCCTCCACATAGTTACTTTCATTCAGATACTCGACATCAATAGGAAAGATGTCCATCAACATCAGCAGTCCGATGGATGCCAGGGCAACACTGCCTTTGATCACACCTCGTAGGCGCAGCCAAATAGCTAGTCCTGCCACACCGGCAAGCAAAAGGCTCCTGAGGAGGTCTCCTGTAAAGAGGGATTTTCGATCCTCTCTCAATCCTTGCTGGAAATCCTGTACATGCCGAAGGATCACATCACGCTGGCTCGCATCTGGGATCTGCTTTACTTGTTCGAGCAGCGACTTGTCGGTCTCGCTGGTGAAGTTGGAGGAAAAGTATACGGCCAGGGCTACAATGAATACGCCAGCCACGACATATAGCCCTTTCCGATACTGCTTCATAGAGGTGGGTGATACCTCTACAAATAAAAGCTCTTGCAGGGCCATCACGGCGGCTAAGGCAAACAGCAAGGTAGGAATCACCATCACCATGCTCGGTGCCCTGAATTTATTGTAGAAGGGGAGATGCTCCAGCATGAAGACGTTGAAGCCTTCGAAGTAGTGCCCCCAGCTCAAAGCGAAGGCGAAGAGGGTGACGGGTACCATCCAGTATTTGTGGCGATTGGGGAGTACTGTCAGCGCCAGTAACGCGAGGAAGGAGATGATGGCACCCGCATAGGGAGGGCCTGAAGTTCCCTGCGAGATGCCTCCCCAGTAGAACTGCAGGTACGACTGTAGCTGCTGTCCCAATTCCGGCGGCATCTGCTGCAATGCTTCGATGGCTTTTGACTTGTCCTCTGAAACCTCCAGGTTGCCTGTGCTGCCACCATAGATCCTGGGAAACATCATCACCAACGGCTCGGTCTTGTAAATGCTGTAACTCAGTGCATATTCTTTATTCAGACCATTCTGGTCATTCGGGCTCTGCTTGTCGGCCAGCATACTGCCGCCGCGGATCGACTCCTTAGAATATTCATAGGTCGTCGCCAACAACACCGCGTTGCAGGCTACCCCCAGGAGGCCAGCAGATACAGCCAGCGCGAGCGACGTGGCCATATGCCTGTAGTCTTTTGCCCGAAATGCATACACCAGCTCTGCTAAGGTCATAGCACCTAAGATGAGAATGGTGTAATAGCTGATCTGCGGGTGGTTGGCGCCGATCAACAGCGAGGCGGCGACGGCACTCAGGGCTGTCCCGATCAAATATCTCCGCTGAAAGATCAAATGAATAGCCCCCACCAGCATGGGCATCAGTGCCAGTGAGACCATCTTGGTGTCGTGCCCGGCGCCAATAATGACAGGGTGGTAGGTGGCATAGGCATAGGCAAGCCCCCCCAGGATGCCCACAAAGGGATTTGCCTGGAATGCGAGCGCCAGAAAATAAAAACTCAGGCAGGCAAGGACGAAGAAATGTACCGGTTTCGGCAAGATGCTGGTAAATAGACTGTAGAGATGCTGGAAAGAAATCGGGTTGGGCGCCTCCAGCGAAATTTGATACGCCGGCATTCCGCTGAACATCTGTTTGGTCCATAATGGCTGGTTGCCAGTCTGTTCCTTTACCCGCCGCTGGTCTTCATACATCGCCCTCCACTGGATGTTATCGTCTTGACGGAGCACCATCCCTTGCATGGCGGGCTTACAGAAGATCATCGCTACGACCAGAAAAGATGCAAAAGCTGCCAGATGTGTTAGGAGTGACTTGGAGCGTGGCGTTGGCATGTCTCAGATAGTTTTGACCCACTTCAGGGGTATTCAAAGATAGCAAAACTTGGGGTCGGGTCGCCTGGCCTGGACATCAGCAATCAGCGATCCTTTGGGCTGTATGTGCCGCAATATGCGACCAATGATAGCGTGCATAGAAGGCTTCCGGCGTTGGCTCTTGGCTTCCCCAATGCTGGATGACAGCTTCGGCAAACGAAAGCACATTCGCCGTCTCAGAAACGATCAGTTTAGTACCTGCCACGGAGGCGTCAATCCCCCTGGCTCCATGCTCGGTCGTCACAACCGTCAGCCCTGCGGCAAGGGCCTCCATATTCTTGACCTTGATGCCGCTGCCACTGACGACCGGATTGACCAGTAAGTCTGCACCCAACATCAGATCGCTTGTATCCTCCGTGTCTCCCGTATAAATACAGGCTGCATCCGCTAAATGATCGACCCATTCGAATGCGAGATTTTCCCTCCTCCCGGAGATGACCAGCCGAAAAGGCTCCTGGCTGTACTTCCGTATCTCTGGAAGCAAGTTCTTGTGTAGCCAAAGAACTACTTCTGCATTTGGTCCGTAATCCAGCGTTCCACCGAAATATAACAACCGTTCTGACATATCAATGTCGTACAGCTCCTGTAGCCGCAGCCTCGCTTGTTTGCGCTCCAGTATCCCCGGGCAGGCAGACCTCAATACCCCAAAGGGAACAATATGCGTGCGACCAGGATGGACTCGGAAGCGAGACATCGCAAGGTCGCGGTCTTCCGGGGTCTTGAACAATACTAGGTCCGCAAATCGGCAGGCAATACCCTCCCAGCAAGCCGCCACCCTCCAGTGGAGGGTATTCTTTTGCCGTAGGATTTCTGACTCAATATTGTGGGCATGAAGCACCATCCGGATGCCAAGGAGGTGAGAGATGATCCGACCGGCAAGCGCATAGGGAGGATGTTCTATCAAGAGGTGCGTGGCGTTCATCTGACGGCAGACCCTCCAGATACGTACCCAATTTATCGGATTGAGAAATTGCCATTTGCCGACTGGCAGATGCGGCAAAAGAGGATAGCCAGCCTCACTCGGGTCGTTGTCGGCTGCACAAAGACAGGTGAGTCGATGGTGCACCGATAAAAAGCGGTTGAACTGGGCAATGCCCTTCTGCCCCCCGAACCTGTCTGGATGCACTTTATACCATACAACGCTAACCATCTCCGCCATCTCGTGTCAGTCTTTTCCCTGATGTTACAACCTGATGGCTGGAGAGGTCGCTAAAGCCTGACTGGTCACCAGCTTTCCTTGATCATGCCAGCTACGATCTTGTCGATCGGTAACGAAACACTCTCTTCCGAAAATCCCTCCCATCCAATCAGCCGGAATGTCTCCGTCTCACCCCGTTGACGGTATATCTCGAGTTGATGTTCGTCAAATGCAAAAGCTGTCTCCCGCAGCGGTACGTGGATGGGCTCCAGTGCTCTGACCTCATAGTAGATGGATAGTATCTGATGGTCGGGGTTGAAGGCAGAGCGCTGGTAGAAGTCTGTTGTGTAAATATGCCGCCCGACATCCACCGCCAAACCCATCTCTTCCATGAATTCCCTCCGCAGGCATTCGCGCGTGCCCTCTCCGAATTCTAACCCGCCCCCTGGGAATTTGGTGTAATAGGCACCACGGATAAACTCATCGCTCACCAGTACCCTTCGTTCTACATCAATCAAGATACCATATACGCGCACGCTGATCATATCGAAGGATTTTATTTAGCCATTGCTAGTGCAATCCAAACCGGATCGTGTCGACCTCGCCAGCGAATACAAACACGCCAGGACCAATCAGCCAGATGTCTTCAAACCGACCAGATGTTTTTTGCTGGAATGCGACCCGGAGCGGACCACCAGGCGTTAATACATGACACTCCCCGCGGCCACCACCATCGCCCCAAGCAATCAACGCACTGGCGGTCACGCCTGTGCCACAGCTCATCGTCTCAGCTTCTACCCCACGCTCAAACGTGCGAACAAAGATCTGCCCATGTGCTATCCGCTCGACAAAGTTGACATTGATCCCTTCTTCCGCAAACCTCTTAGAATGGCGTATGGAATGTCCTTCTGTGTATACATCCAGCTCCCGTAGGTTAGATACAAATCGAACGTAGTGGGGAGATCCCGTGTGGAGGATAAAGTCTTTTCCTAAAGCCTCTATATGGTCAACATCGCCCATGTGAAGCCGAACCGTTGCATTGGACTCGCGGATAGCTTCATGCGGACCGTCTGGCGCCAGGAAGGTCACATGATCTGACCCGATACCCAAAGCATGGGCATAATTCACCATGCAACGAGCCCCATTTCCGCACATACTGCCGGCCTTCCCATCCGCATTCCAATAGCGCATGTGAAAGTCAAATCCCGCAGCCTCTTCCAGTACCATCAACCCGTCTGCGCCAATGCCAAACCGACGATGGCAGAGGAGGGAGATCCATTCTTCTGTCCAGTCACCCAATGCCATGGCCCTTCCATCCAGAAGGATGAAGTCGTTGCCGCAGCCTTGGTACTTATGGAATGGAAGAATCATGTAGTAAACCGTTTTGAAAGGATGCCGCAAAAATAAAGCATCCGATCAGGATGGCCGCCGCTAGGGGCGATGGGAGAGTGTGTCAAGGACTTTTTGGATTAGCCGATCGACGGCTTTGGAGGTGTCTCTGGAGAAACTGTTATCCACACGATTGGCTACGATGACGCTGAGGGAGGCTGTCCGATGTCCCAGCAACTGCCCGAGTCCATACAAGGCGGAAGTTTCCATCTCATAGTTGGTGATGCGCCGGTTGCCATATGTAAAGGAGCTGAGCCGTTCGTTCAGGCCTTTTTGCGATAATGGCAGCCGAAGTGCTCGCCCCTGCGGTCCATAGAATCCCGGGCAGGTGACTGTCATGCCCAGATGGAAGCCCTCCGTAAAATATTTCAGTAATCCCGGGCTCCCACCTTTCACGAAGGGCATCGCAAATGCATCACTCAACTGAACATGCCGTATGAAAGCCTGACGGATCATGAGCTCCTCGTCGTTCAGATCGTGCCGGTAGAAAGCCATGAGGTTGTCAATTCCAATGCCATGGGTCGTGGCGACAAACTGATCTACTTCGATGTCTGACTGCAACGACCCGGCTGTCCCTACCCGGATGATCTCCAATTGGCGTAGCTTTTCCCTGGGCTCTCGCCGCTCGAGATCGATGTTGGCTACTGCATCCAATTCGTTGATCGCAATGTCGATGTTGTCTGTCCCAATGCCAGTCGATATCACCGTGATGCGTTTTCCCGCGATCGTACCTGTATGGGTGATAAACTCCCGATGCTGTAGACGGGTATCGATGCTGTCGAAATACTGGCTGATCCGTGATACTCGACCCGGGTCTCCAACAGTAATGACGGTATCTGCCAACTCCTCTGGCCGAAGGTCGAGGTGGTAAACGGCACCCCTGGCATTCAAGATCAGCTCAGACGGCGCAAGCGGGCGATGGTGTGATGCGTTTGACATAAGAAGAAATGGTAGCGCACCCGAGGGCAGCTGTTCGCATTCCGCGCCAAATTACTAATTTTGTATTCTTATGGCTAGGAGTCTAAGACTCCCTGATACATCCGGTACCGTGGCCGAGGGGCTAGGCAGAGGTCTGCAAAACCTCGTACAGCAGTTCGAATCTGCTCGGTACCTCTAGCGAAGGCCCCCCTTCGCTTTTTTTATTTTTATGTATATGTCCAAATACGCCCCCGGGCTGGCCTTACTCGCCATTGCCACCCTTTCAATTGCATGTTTTCTTCCCTGGACATGGCATGAGGACCTGAATATGTATTTCACCGGCTTCCAGTCAAAAGAAAACATCTATGGAAAGCCTGGGAAGTTTTTGCTGATCATGGGCGGACTGACTGCACTCTCCGCATGGGTGCCTCGCGTCTGGGCAAAACGGGCTGCATTGCTCATCTCCTCCCTCAATGCCGCCTACGCCCTCAAGACATACCTGGTATTCAGCGCCTGCTACTTGGGATACTGCCCCGTCAAACAAGTCGGCATCTATCTTATGCTCACCGCCACCTTCCTGCTCCTCTTCGTAAGCCTCTTCCCCAAGGGTAGGCTGCCTTTGCCCACGGACAAGTCAGTCTAACGCCTTCCTAGCCCTCCTTGCGCGCCTCCTTGGCCCAGGTATCGCGCAGGGTCACCGTTCGGTTGAATACTGGATTGCCAGGGGTGGAAAACTTCGAGTCTAATGTGAAATAACCCTTTCTAATAAACTGATAATGAGTATTTTGATTTGCATCAGAAAGCGATGCTTCCATATACGCGCCAGAGACAACCTGTAATGAGTTGGGATGTAGGTGAGCGGTGAAAGGTTCTTCGCTGCCAAGGTTTTCGACCTGAAACAACCGATCGTACAGGCGCAGTGTTGCGGGCAGGGCAGCCGCCACATGTACCCAGTGGATAGTGCCTTTGACGATCAGTCCGGAACTATCCTGCCCGCTGCGGCTTTCCGGAATATAGCTACACTGTATTTCTGAGACCTGCCCCTGCTCATCTGTAGTGAAACCATCACAGCGGATAATGTAGGCATTCTTAAGGCGTACCATGGCGCCCGGGGCAAGACGAAACCATTTTTTGGCAGGAACTTCCATGAAGTCCTCCCGCTCAATCCATAGCACCCTTCCAAAGGAAAGTGGACGGGTGCCGCCCTGGTCGGGTGCCTCTGGGTTGTTTTCTGCATCCACGAACTCCACCTGCCCTTCTGGATAGTTAGAGATGATCAATTTCAGTGGTTCCATCACCACCATCCTGCGCTCGGCGACGCGGTTCAGGTCTTCCCGCACGCAGAATTCTAAGAGCCCCACATCGATGATGTTTTCCCTCCGTTGCACCCCGATGCGGTCACAGAAGTTGCGGATTGCCAAGGGCGTATATCCACGCCTGCGCATCCCCGAGAGGGTGGGCATGCGTGGGTCGTCCCAGCCGTCAACATGCCCTTCTTGCACCAGCTGGAGCAGCTTACGTTTACTCATCACCGTGTAGGTGAGGTTGAGACGGGCGAATTCAAACTGTCGGGATGGATATATGTCCAGCTGTTCGATGTACCACTCGTACAAAGGGCGATGTACTTCAAACTCAAGGGTGCAGATGGAATGAGTAATACCTTCGATGGAGTCTGACTGTCCGTGGGCAAAATCATACATCGGATAGATACACCACTCATTGCCCGTCCGATGATGACTCACATGTCGGATGCGATACATGATTGGATCCCGCAGGTGCATATTCGAAGAGGCCATATCGATTCGTGCCCGTAAGACTTTCTCTCCTTCGGCAAAGCGGCCCTCCCGCATGGCTTGGAAAAGGTGGAGGTTCTCCTCCGTCGGGCGATTTCGATATGGACTGTCCGTACCTGGCGTCGTGGGCGTGCCTTTCATCCTTGCGATATCTTCCGCACCCGAGTCATCCACATAAGCAAGCCCTTTTCGGATGAGTGCCACGGCATAGGTGTACAACTGCTCGAAGTAGTCAGACGCATAACATTCCCGGTCCCACTCAAAGCCAAGCCAGCGGATGTCTGCTTTGATGGAATCCACATACTCCGTCTCTTCGGTGACTGGATTGGTATCATCAAAACGAAGGTTGGTCACACCCCCATACCGGTCGCCTAAGCCAAAGTTCAGGCAAATGCTTTTGGCATGACCGATATGAAGGTACCCGTTGGGTTCCGGTGGGAAACGCGTGTGCACGCGAGCCGTACGTCCGGTACGCAGGTCCTCTTCAATGATCTCTTCTATAAAATGGAGGGATTTGTCTTCCGTCATCCAGGTCTTATTGGAGCAGTCAAGGTACGAAAAAGCAGCCTCAGTGGGTGGTTTCGAAGGCCTTCTCAGACAATGCTTCCAAGCTAGTCAGGCTTTCAGCGATGATGTGAAGACTCTCATCCACCTGTGCAGCATTGATGCAGAGCGGAGGTGCCAGTCGAACTTTGTCGGCATGCGTGGGCTTTGCCAACAAGCCCCGTTGCATCATTTCTATACATAAATACCATCCAGCCTCTGGATGTGGATGATCTATCACGATGGCATTCAATAGCCCTTTACCGCGAATCACGCTTAAATATGGCGACTGCAGCCTTTCCAGTCCCTCCCGAAAACGCTGGCCCATCTCCTCGGCTCTATCTGCCAGCCGCTCCTCCACAAGTACTTTCAGGGATTCAATTGCGACCCTGCTAGCCAGTGGGTTGCCTCCATATGTCGATCCATGCTGCCCTGGACGGATGGTAAGCATCACATCGTCGTCGGCCAGCACGGCACTGACAGGGAGGGTACCTCCGCTCAGAGCCTTGCCCAGGATCAGCACATCGGGCCTCACAGGCCCGTATTCGCAGCATAGCATTCGGCCCGTCCGACAAAGTCCTGTCTGCACTTCATCCGCCATAATGAGTACGTTCGCTTCTCGGCAAGCTGCTGCGACTGTCGGGAGGTAGGCCTCATCCGGTACAATCACACCAGCTTCCCCCTGGATCGGCTCCACGAGAAAGCCCGCCACTGTAGTGTCTTCCAGGGCCATTCGAAGAGCTTCCACATCATCATAGGGCACCACGAGGATGCCTGGCATCCGTGGTCCAAAACCGCCATACGACGTTGGGTCAGTACTCAAGGAGATGGCCGTAGTAGTACGGCCGTGAAAATTCCCCGCACAAACGATGATCTTGGCCTCTCCATCCCGGATGCCCTTCACCACATAGCCCCAGCGCCTGGCTAGTTTGAAAGCCGTCTCCACTGCTTCCACCCCCGTATTCATCGGAAGTACCTTATCATATCCAAAAAGGTTTGTGATATACTCTTCATAGACTCCCAGCCAGTTGTTGTGGAAAGCACGCGACGTCAGCGTGAGGGTCTGGGCCTGATCTGCCAAGGCCTCCACTATGCGCGGATGGCAATGCCCTTGGTTGACAGCAGAATATCCACTCAAAAAGTCGTAATAACGCTTTCCGTCTACATCCCAGACATGCACGCCCTGACCCCTTGCCAGCACGACTGGCATAGGATGGTAGTTGTGCGCCCCATATTGTGCCTCCATTTCAATGATGCGACGGGTCCTCTTGGATAAATGGAAATTTGTATCCATACATGTGCAATTCAGTAATGTTGGGAAAAATCCGAATAAGCGACAGGCGAAAGGCAGACGGTAGGGGAGGCCCTTTAGTGGTTGAGCAGGTCGAGATTACCGGACAAAAAATCTGTATTTGACAAACATAGATCCATCAGATAATAAAAATACAGATTATTTTGGGATTGTAGGAGTCATCGTCTCCTGACGAAAAAATATGTAATTATCCGGGGCGCTGGCCCAGGGCTTAGGTAGCTGACCCGACAGAAAGATGCCAAACACACTGGATCCACTGCCACTCATAGCTGCATAGACAGCTCCCAATGAATATAGTCGCGCTTTCAGTGTTTCGATTTCAGGATATTGTGCAAATACGCTCCGCTCAAAATCATTCACCAGGGCTCCCTTCCAGGTCTCTACTGGTTGCGAAAGGATTTCCGATATCGGAACCTTGGGGATTTCAGGCCTCACCCCTTCAAAGGCAAGGGCTGTGCTGACATGGATCCCGGGGTGAACGACCAGGAGGCTATAAGCCGTTAAATCCAATGGCAGATGTCGCATCCGCTCGCCCCTACCTTCCGCAAAGCAGGGCTGATTGCGCAAGAAAAAAGGGCAGTCGCTGCCCAGCTCCAGGGTAAAGTCCTCCAGTTGATCTTCCGATACCGATAAAAAGAATTTGTCACATAACAGGCGCAGTGTGAAGGCGCCGTCTGCAGAGCCACCGCCCAAGCCGGCTCCCATCGGCAGGCATTTGTGTAGATGCAAATGAACAGGGGGGAGGCTCGGGAAGGCATTATGTAAGACTTGCCAGGCCCTGAGGCAGATATTTTCTTGTGGCAGTCCTTGGATAGACTGCCCGGTGACGATCAACTCAGGTTCTGTAGCCACAGACGACGCAGGAAGGGAAGAGCACTCTAACACATCCTTCCAGGCTATGGGGTAGAACCCTGTCTCCAGGTCGTGGTAGCCATCTGGCCTGCGGCGGATGATGTTCAGGCCCAGATTGATCTTCGCATTGGGAAAGACAACCATCTGGCATTTATCGGCTTCGGCTCTTGATCTCGTCGCGGATTTTGATAGCACGTATGTAGTCTTCCGACTCTAAAACCTGGATGAGGAGGGTATTGAGTTCTTCCAGGGTGAGCTTGGCGAGGTCTTCGGTACCGGTTGGCTCCTTACTCATAGTCGTCACCTGCTTGGACTTTTTCTTCTGCACTGCCTCATCTTCCATCAACATGCCAGCATTCTCGAGGATGCTTTCGTAGGTGTAGATGGGACATCCGAATCGTACGGCAAGCGCCAGCGCATCGGAAGTTCTGGAATCGATCTCGACCGTATCATTTTCATTGCTGCAGACCAGCTGAGAATAGAAGACGCCTTCCTGCAAGTCGCAGATCACCACTTCATGAAGCTCGATGTTGAAGGCCATCATGAAGTTTTTCATCAGGTCGTGCGTCAGGGGACGACTCGGATGCATGCGCTCGAGGGCTACGGCGATCGCCTGCGCCTCGAAGCCGCCAATAACAATGGGTAACTTGCGCAGGCCGTTCACTTCGCCCAACACAACTGCATAAGAATGGGTCTGGGCAATGCTGTGGGAAAGGGCTACAATCTCCAGCTCGATCTTGTTCATAGTACGTTGCGAAGATACGGGATATCGCCTGGAATCGATCGCAGCCCGTCACGGGTCATACCGCTTTAAGCCGTCGTACCGCTGCGATGATACGGGGCATCACCTCAAAAGCATCCCCAACAATGCCATAGTCGGCCGCTTTGAAGAAAGGCGCCTCCGGGTCTTTGTTAATGACCACGATGACTTTACTCCGGTTGACGCCTGCCAGATGCTGTATCGCTCCTGATATACCAATGGCAAAATAGAGGTTGGGAGCAATGGCCAGGCCCGTCTGGCCTACATGCTCATGGTGAGGCCTCCAGTGGGCATCCGCCACGGCCCGGCTGCAGGCCGTCGCCGCACCAATAAGGCCTGCTAGGTCTTCTACCAGCCCCCAGTGTTCCGGACCTTTCAACCCCCTTCCTCCACTGATGACAAGCTCCGCTTCTCCCAACGGGATGCTACCGGTGACTTTCCGCGTCTCCAGATGGTGTACCCTGCCGCTATCCTCCGGGGTAGTGCCAGTGATGACCTCCGCCTGGCCAGCGCCGCGACGGATGCCAAAAGCATTGGGCTGGATCGTCAATACCCGTACTGGCGAGAGGATGGTGACCTCCGCTTGCGCCTTGCCAGAAAAGACATTCCGCTTGATGATGAACTGTTCAGTCTCCTCCGGCAGCGAAGTGACCCCGGATACATAGCCCGCCTGCAGACGTACCGACAGTCGTGGTCCCAATGCCCGCCCGTTTAGACTGTGCGACAACACGACCGTCGTCGCACCAATGGCTCTTGCCATGGCAGCCACTATCGACGCATGCCGACGCGTATCAAAAACATCGAGACCTCCATCCGCCACGTGATGTACTCGGGTCACACCATACGCGCCAAGCTCCGCCAGATCGATAGAAACACTTCCAAGCACAATGGCCTCCGAAGGGCATCCGAACCGCTCAGCTAGTTGGGATCCATAGCACAAGGCTTCCAATGAAGATTTACGGACCAGGCCTTCATTCAAGTCCACATAGGTCAAAACTGCCATAGCAATAGAATTTGTAAGAAAGTTATCAGGAGATTTATCAGATAATTCTCGCTTCCTCATGCAAAAGTCTCACCAGCTCCTCCGGCTGGTCGGCAGCCACCAGCTTCACGCCCACCTTCGCAGCCGGGAGGGCATATCTTTCTGTGAACGTGAGGGGCAATACCGCTGTGGGTGCTACCACCCGCAACGGCTTGGTGCGCGCCGCCATGATACCGCGCATGTTGGGGATTCTCGCCTCCGCCATGCCCTTTTGACAAGAGATCACAACCGGCAAAGGCACTTCATAGACTTCTTCGCCTCCCTCTATCTCGCGGGTTACCTTGGCCTTACCCTCTGAACATTCCAAGGCCACCGCTAGGCTAACCATATCTACATCCAGTAATTCTGCAACCATGCCCGCCACCGCTGATCCATTCTGGTCGATCGTTTCTTTCCCTGTGAGTATGAGGTCATAGCCCCCTTGCCTCGCCACCTCCGCGATCATACAGGAAGCCTGATAGGCGTCTCCTGGCTCCGCATCCACTCGGATCGCCTCATCCCCCCCCAATGCCAGCGCTTTTCGGATCACAGGCTCCGTATCCACCGCACCGACCGTGACTAAGTGGACCAGCATAGAAGGATCCTTCTCCTTCATCTCTATCGCACGGACCAGCGCATACCACTCATCGTATGGGTTGATAATCCATTGCACTCCCTCTGATACGAATTTCGTGCTATTCTCCGTGAAGGCTATTTTTGCTGTAGTGTCCGGCGTACGACTGATGCATACCAAGATTTTCATACAACTTCCAAATATGGTTTTGTAATATCGGTTTGATGCATAAGGTTGTTTATGCAACCATTTATGCCTCAAAGGTAGCGACTTGTGATTTTCTCGCAATCCGGTAATCTAAAAAAATGGACAGATTGTCGCGACTGAAAGAGTTTCTGGCCACCAACCCGCACGATGCCTTCAGCCGTCATGCCCTAGCACTAGAATATATCAAGTTGGGACAGGAGGAGCAGGCACGCGTCGAGTTTGAAGCCATATTGCGAGACAACCCCGATCAAGTCGGCACCTACTATCACTTGGGAAAACTGTTGGAAAGAGCCGGTGAGAAGACATCGGCCCTTCTCATCTATCAGCAAGGGATCCTTCAGGCCAAGGCAGCAGGGGATACACACTCCGCCCGAGAGCTCCTGGCTGCAGCCGAATGGCTGGTGGATGACTAATCCTTTTCACTCGTTCAAGATGGCCGATATGTCCAGCAAATCCACTGCATCAGAAGTCAAAAAGCGGTTTGATGCATTCGTCAGGGAAGAGCGTCTTTTCCGTCTAGATGATACTTTGCTCCTGGCTGTCAGCGGCGGACTAGATTCAGTCGTGCTCCTAGACCTTGTTCAGCAGGGTGGATTCACATTCCAAATGGCACATGTCAACTTTGGTCTTCGGGGCGCAGAGAGTGACAGAGACGAAGCGCATGTTCGGTCCCTCGCCTTAGCCCAAGGGGTACCACTCCACCTAAAAAAAGTTGACACCCTGGCCTTCGCCTCAAATCATAAAAGCTCCATCCAGGAAGCAGCCCGCGACATACGTTACGCGTGGTTTCAGGAGCTGGTCGCCGCGATGCCCATCGGGCGGGGAGGAAGAAGGCCCAAGATCTTGACAGCCCACCATATGGACGATAACATAGAAACAATGTTCTTCCATCTGTTTCGTGGTACAGGCATCGCCGGCCTGCGTGGTATGCTGCCCTCTGGCCCTGTGGCCGTCCACCCACTTCTCTTTGCCCATCGCTCAGAATTGGAAGCATATGCCCACGACCGTGGACTCCATTATGTCGAAGACAGTTCCAACCAAACGGTTGATTACGACCGCAATTTCATCCGCTTGCGCATACTGCCTCTCCTGGAGCAACGATTCCCTCAGGTGCGACAGACGATGGCCCGCAACTGGGAAAGGTTCCGCGACGAGGAAGTGCTGCACCAGATGTCTGTTGCGACATGGAAGAACCGCCTGCTACAGGAGGCAGCTTCTGGTGGGCTTCGCATCGCTGTTGAAAAGCTACGGCAGGCAACAGCCGGTCGTACGTTGCTGTGGGAGATTCTCCGTGATTTTGGCTTCAGTCCCATGCAAAGTGAAGAAGCGTTCCGGCTGCTCGATGCAGCCACAGGGCGGTTTGTCAGCTCCTCTACGCATCGGGTACTCCGAGACAGGTCCTGGCTGCTGATCCATCGGCAAACGATGCCAGATACCTCTGTGATCATCGCTGAAGCCGAGGATACAAAGCTTGTAACGCCCGCTGGCACCCTGAGCATCCAAGCCCGTCAGATTTTCACCTCCGACATCCGCGACGAAGGACTGCTGAAAGTCACATTGGATGCAAAAGAAGTCAGATATCCGCTGTTGATCAGAAAGTGGCGGCCAGGAGATTATATGTATCCCCTCGGCATGCGTAAAAAAAAGAAAGTGGCTCGCATACTGATAGACCAGCGTATACCCCGAGATCAAAAAGAGCGTACATGGGTCGTAGAATCAGACAGACGCATCGTCTGGCTCATTGGCATCCGCATCGATGACCGATTCCGCTGTACGCCTGCCACCGCTGAAACGATCTCTTTACAATGGGCTCCGGCCGCCTCAGAGGGCTAAAGTATCCGCTCACTGCGGAAGCACCAGCGACAGAAAATGACTGGCCAGGTTAATGCCAGCAAATGCTCTAGCAGCCACCAGCGTAAAGATGATTCCGAAAACGGCCCCCCAGAAATGCGCGTTATGTCCAATGTGATCACCCCCCCTCCGGGCAAGGTAATAGGAGAATGCCAGGAACAAAAATCCAAAGAGCCAGCCCGGGATGTCGAATGGTATGAAGAGGAAGCGGATGGGCATTGTCGGGACAATGGTAATGGCGGAATAAATCACAGCTGACACGGCTCCAGAGGCGCCAAGGGCCCGATAGCTGGGATTAGCTCTGTGTAAGCTAAAGTCTGGCAGGCAGGAAAAGATCAGCGAAAAGAAGTATAATAGTGCATACAGCATACGTCCTTTTTCATCAAACAGCGATGGCAGTAAGACGCCCTCCAGGATGTTCCCAAACGAATAGAGAGAGACCATATTAAACAGCAGGTGCATGAAATCGGCATGCACCATGCCACCGGTGAGAAACCGATAGTATTGTCCTTGGCTGTCAGCCATATACGGCCAAAAGAGTAACTCATCCCGGAGCCCTTCCTTGTTGAATGCTAGGAAGGAGAGGATGCCGGTGGCGAGGATGATCGTTAGGGTGATGCTCATGGTAATGGATTGGAGGCGATCTTTTTATCGGTGGTGATATGCTTCGTTACGAAGGATGGTGCAGGCCCTGTAGAGTTGCTCAGCCAGCAATAGTCGGACGAGTTGATGCGGGAAGGTCAGGCGAGACAAACTCCAAACCCGGTCTGCCCGCCGCAAGATGTTCGCGTCTAGTCCAAATGACCCTCCGATCAGGAAGATCATACGACGGCCAGTTCCCTCCGCCCTGTCTTTTAAAAAGCCTGCCAGCTCCTCTGAACTCCAATGTTGGCCATGTTCGTCGAGGGCAACCAAGAAGTCGTCAGGACGCAACCATTCCAGCACGGTCCTACCCTCCGAAGCCTTCAGGTCTGCCGTACTCAGCATGCCGGCATTTTTCGGAACAGGTATGATATGCCATTCCAGTGGGAAATAGTGCTTCAGTCGCCTGGTGAAGGCTTCCACACCCTCCTGCACATAGGTCTCATGCTTCTTGCCGATGGCCCAGACGTGCATCTTCATCACCCAAGTTTCGTTGTAAGGTACGCCAACAACCCATCAGCCAGCCGCGGACAGGTATGGCAAAGCCTTGGCGTCTCCATCAACTTCCGAAGAAATCCTTATTTTCCATCAAATCATTTAACATGCGTTGGTATGTACTCCTCTTAGGATTTTCCATTGCCTCTTCTCAAGCGCAGCCATTGCCGGGTATCGCGGAAAAGACCCGGGGTATGCAGCATATGAACGGCTTCTTTCCCCTGTATTGGGATTCTACCCAGGGACGGCTTTGGTTGGAAACAGATCCTATCAGGTCAACATTTTTATATGTCACCTCACTGCCTGCAGGACTGGGTTCGAATGATATCGGCCTGGACCGCGGTCTGCTGGGTGGTGGCCGTGTGGTAAAGTTCTCACGTATAGGCCGAAAATTGCTGATGGTGCAGCCGAATTTCGACTATCGCGCCCTCAGCCCGGATCCAAACGAGCGAAGAGCCGTCGAGCAATCTTTCGCGCAGTCCATCCTCTGGGGCTTCGTCATCGAGGCAGAGACGGACGGACGATGCTTGGTGGAACTCACAGACTTCCTCTTCCGCGATGCCATGCAGGCAGCCAACCGAATTCGAAAGATGCAGCAAGGCAATTATACGGTCGACAAGACCCGCTCCGCACTCTACCTTCCCTCTACTCGAAACTTCCCCCTCAACACAGAGATGGAAGCCATCGTCACGCTGGTCAACGCAGATGGTGTCACAGGGCCTTTTGTGAACGCTGTGACGCCCTCGCCGGAAGCCATCACCTTGCGCATGCACCACTCCTTTGTGCAGCTCCCTGATACCGACTACCGGCCTCGGTCACTTGATCCTAGGTCTGGCTTTAATGATATCTCCTACTTTGACTACTCAACCCCAGTTTCAGAACCCATTGAGAAGCGCTACATCGTCCGCCACCGGCTGCAAAAGAAAAACCCCTCAGAAGCCTTTGGAGACCCCGTAAAGCCCATCGTATACTGGCTCGACAACGGTACCCCGGAGCCCATCCGGACAGCCCTGCTGACAGGAGCCCGCTGGTGGAACCAGGCCTTCGAGGCGGCGGGATATCGGGATGCCTTCCAGGTGCGTATCCTGCCGGATAGCGCCGATCCGATGGATATCCGGTACAACATGATCAACTGGGTGCATCGTTCTACCCGCGGCTGGAGCTATGGAGCCTCCATCGTGGATCCCCGCACTGGCGAGATCATCAAAGGACAGGTAACTTTGGGATCTCTCCGCGTGCGACAAGACTACCTCATAGCACAGGGGCTGCTCTCCCCTTTTGAAAATGAGATGCCTGCCAACGATCCCATGCTTGCCATGTCCTTGAAACGCCTCGAACAGCTAGCCGCACACGAAGTCGGGCATACACTAGGACTCATGCACAACTATGCTTCCAGCACCAATGACCGGGCCAGCGTCATGGACTATCCCCATCCGCTGGTACGGCTCAGCGCTCTTGGACGTATCGACCTCAGCGAGGCCTATGCGACCGGTATCGGCACCTGGGACAAACTCGCCATCCGGTGGGGATACTCTGATCTGCCACGGAACACTCCTGAGAAAAGCGTGCTCGACAAGATCATGCAGGAAGGCCAGCAGCAGGGCATCCTCTTTATCAGTGACCGGGATGCCCGTGCCGCCGGAGGCTCACATCCATCCGCTCATCTATGGGATAATGGCAAGGACCCGGTGGTGGAGCTCTCCGAAGTGATGAAAGTCAGGAAAACAGCCCTTGCTAACTTTGGTTGGAATAGCATACGCCCCGGCCTACCGGCAGCCATGCTAGAGGATGTGCTCGTACCGGTATATCTCTATCATCGCTATCAGGTGGAAGCAGTCGTTAAGCTCGTGGGCGGTACAAGCTATGCATATAATCTCCGCGGTGACGGACAGCCCTCCGTTGCCATACTCCCTAGATCCCGGCAGTTGCAAGCATTGGACGCCATCCTGGCAACCCTCTCACCGGAAGTATTGGTAATCCCAGACCGCATCACAGAGCTAATCCCGCCACGCCCTGCCAATTATGAGTACGGTAAAGAACTCTTCCGCAGAAGATCCGGCCTGGGGTTCGATGCATTGACCCCTGCTGAGTCGGCGGCTGATATGCCCCTCTCCTTGCTCTTTCACCCGGAACGGCTCAGCCGGATGGCACAGCAGGAAGCCAGCAGTGGGCTTGGCATCCTGGAGATGGGCCAACGCATCCTAGAGGCTACATGGAAAGCGCCCCGCCGTTCGGGCATGCTGCAACGCATCCAGCAGCAGACAGAGCAGCTGGTGCTAACCTATCTCCTGGCAGCCAGCCTGGATGAGCAACTCTCTTTTGCCGGTAGGGCAGCCGTCGTCGAAATCCTCCACCAACTGAAAATGATGATTGATTCTGCACTGGCAACTGCGAAAGACCCTAGTTACCGATCTCACCTCCGCTTGACGCTGGAGCGAATGAAATCTCCCGAGAAGGCCCGGCCAACGCTGCACTCGGCACCACCACCGGGTGCACCGATCGGCTGCCAGTAAAGAATAGAAACATTTGAAATTCTTTCACAGGTAAGCCTGAGGAGAATCAATCATCTGCCGTCTCTTATGTATTTTCATTCTAAATTTCCATCAAATGAGACAGTATATATCTGCGATGCTGATTGCAGCCAGCGTGGTCGCTACGGCACTGATCCTGGCAGGGGCCTATAAATATAAATATAGGGCTGCCGAAGAGATTTCTGTCGTAGGTCTGGCCGAAGTTGACTTCACCAGCGACCTCATCGTATGGCAAGGAAGCTTCGAACGGAAGAATATGGATATTAAAGACGCCTATGCCAATCTCAAGCGCGATGAACAGTCGATTCGCGGCTATCTTAAAAGTAAAGGAATATCCGACACAGCCATCGTCTTTACCGCAGTCAGCCTCAACAAAGAGTTTGAGCAGCATTACGATTCCAAGGGAAATACTTTCTCCTCATTCTCCGGTTACAGGCTTTCTCAGAGCGTGAAGATCCAGTCGATGGACATGAACCGGGTCGAATCCGTTTCCCGTGAAGTCACCGAACTGATTGAGAAGGGCATCGAATTCACCTCCCAGGAGCCAATGTATTTCTACACGCGACTGGCATCAATCAAAATGGACCTGCTGGCAAAAGCCTCTGAGGACGCCAAGGCAAGGGCCGAGACCATCGCAAAAAGTGTTGGCAGCAAAATCGATAGGCTCAATAAAGCCAACATGGGCGTCTTTCAGATCACCGGGAAAAATAGCGATGAAGACTACAGCTATGGAGGTGTTTTCAACACGCGGGATAAATTCAAGACGGCTAGCATCACCATCCGCATGGATTATCGGTTGAAGTAGCAGGATATAAGTCCACGTTTTATTCTGCAGCCGTCATCTTATTTTTGCCAAAATAAAGATATGCCAGACGTCGTATTGCAACTCTCCCATGCCAATATTTATCAGGGCAATTCCCTGATCCTTAAGGATGTGAACATCAAGGTGGTCCGGAGTGAGTTCGTATATCTTGTGGGTAGGACCGGCTCCGGGAAATCAAGCCTCCTAAAAACCCTCTATGGAGAGTTACCCCTTAAAGAAGGTGAGGGGAACGTGGTCAGTTTCGACCTCAAGCAGCTCGACTGGAAACGTGTACCCCTTCTTAGAAGAAAGCTAGGCATCGTCTTTCAAGACTTCCAGCTCATGACAGACAGGAACGTGGAACAAAACCTGCGGTTTGTCCTGGAAGCCACCGGCTGGACTGACCGAAAGCTCATGAATGAGAAGATCTCTTACGTACTCGACAAGGTGGGGCTGAAGACGAAAGGCTTTAAATATCCGTATGAGCTGTCCGGCGGCGAACAGCAGCGAGTGGACATCGCCAGGGCCTTGCTGAATTCTCCAATGCTCATCCTTGCCGATGAGCCCACAGGGAACCTCGACCCGGAAACCTCCTACGGCATCATGCGGCTGCTCTTTCAGATCTCACGAGACTATGGCACTGCCATCGTCATGGCAACGCATGACTATAATGTAATTGAGAAGTTTCCGGGAAGAAAAATCAAAACAGAGAACGGAGAGGTCATCGACCATGCAACCCTAGCCACGAGATAAGAAGTTCTGCATGCCGCAGGTCGCAATAAGGACCTTCCAACAGTCGTGACCTTTGTTCAATCTCTGCACATTCAAAACGCTTCCTGAACAAAGTGGCCGTCAGCTCCCGAAACGAAGCAGCATCCGTAGCAATATGACATGCCTTGTCCAGGCAGGTGCCCGTCAGCATTTCTGGGTTTGCCAAAACATGCCTGCCGGCAAAGACTGCATGGAGTAACTTGAATTTGACGCCGGTACTGGAGAATGAAGGTAGCACGTGCACCTGGGCCCTGCGGACCAGGTCGTCCAATTCACGGGCCGAGGGATCTTCCACGATGCAGGTATGACCTCTCCGATAGGCAAGGCTTCTTAAAGAAGCTCTGGGTTGTTTACCGGCTACTACAAACGGTATTTCCAGCTGGTCAAAGACCTGAGTCAGCAACCAGGTAGCGGCATGATCGTTTTCCGGTACGGAGAGATCCCCATGATATAGGCAAAAACTACCCTCGCCTTCCTGGCATTCGGGCTGATCCCTCCCGGTGAAGACCGGCAGATGCCGCACATCGGCAGCAGGTGCCAGTGTCCGGACAAGGCAGGCTTCCTCATTGGTCATGGCCAACATAACCGCTTTTGGAGCGATTGTCCGTTCATATGACCTTAGCAGACGACTTTCATTCGCATACGCCAGCTTTCGAAAGCCCCAAGGTGCATGCCTGGAAAGCATTTTGTAGTAAAGGTGCTCCAGGTTGTGCATGCGAATGAAACATTTCTTCCCCCCCAGTTGTCCGCTGTAGAGCGGATAGGTGGTATGCACCCCTTCAAAAAGTACAGGGGCATCGTCGGAGGTAAGATTGGCTGCCAGCTCTGGATGGGCTCTGGAAGTCACGATGTAGGGCAATGTCAACGAAATACCCTTATGGCCCTGGTTTCGCGGGTAGTAATAGACCTGACGACACCAACGGTCAAGCACCGGCTGGCGCCCCCTGCCATAGTCATAACAATGCAAGATGATTTCAATGCCGGCTTTAGAAAGCGCCTGCATCTTGTAAAACATTTCGCAGGCCCCGCCATAGTCGGTAGGGTAGGGGACATTCAGGCAGACGACATGGAGTCTTCTCTCAGGGTTCATGACAGGTTATCGAGCATTTCCAGCAGCGCCTTTTCTTCCCCTTGCCAATGGAAAACCATGGCAGCTTTCCGGCAGGCGTCGTGCATGCTCATATGCAAAACCTGATTCTGGATCATTTTGTTCAGCGCTTTTGCGATGGCCATCGGACAATGGTCGTCCAATAGGCTTGCTACGGGGTATTTCTCCACCACCTTCCTGTACTCCGGAAAGTCACTGCAGAGTTGTGGAACACCTGCCTGGATGAAGTCGAAAAAACGATTTGCCAGGGACCATTCATTCTGTAAAACCCCTTTTTCAAACAGGCTTATGCCGACATAGGCCTGAATGGTCACCCTCTGCAGTGCTGCAGGCGGCAGTATGCCTTTGAAAAATACCTTGTCGGCCACTCCATACTTTTGCACCAGTTCTTTCGCCTGACGCAGGAAATTACCCTTTCCATAGATATGCAGGGGCATTTCTACATGCGCCATAGCCGGGATGAGCTGCTCGAAGCAGCGCCCTTCATTGACAGCCCCCTGGTAGAGGATGAATGGCTCTGCGGAGCTTCCTTCCTCAAGGGCGTATCGGACGGGGAGATTGCGTACGACGACATACCGAACGCCGTAGATGGCCTGGTAATGACGTGCAATCGGCTCGCTGACCGTGCAACCCGTCGGAAAGCGAGGTATCATGAGTCTCTCTATACACCGCCATACAAACCGGGAGAAGTGCCGATCTTTTAACTCGCGCATCTCGCAGAAAAGCTCATGTGCATCCATTAGACGCGGTTTTCGGCGACACGCAGAAGCCAGCCAGATGGCAGGCGCCATGTCGAGGTCGACCGCCCAGAAGAGATCAGTATCCCTGGATAGCAGATAGAAAAAAACCCGCAGGTTGTGCTCTAGGTAAAAGCCAGGCCCTTTTTCAAATAAACCCCGGAGCCGGACCTGTCGGTAAGGTGTATGATCTACAGGGATGGAGTCGGGCCGCAACCTTCCCACCCAGGTCACCTCATGCCCAGCCGCCACTAGGCTGTGGCAGATGCGGATCATCCGCTGGTCGTAGCTGAGGTCATTCGTTACCGCAATCGAAATCCGCATAAGGCAGCCATTGGCCAACAAGTTATCAATTCCTATACAGGGGTTCCTCAACTGCTCGATGTTTTTACGCATTTCCACGAATGGTCTACATTCGAGAATTAAAACCGCTCAGTATGACTGAAACGCCCGAACAACCTACAGCTCCTTCCCGGCCGATATTGCTGACGGTGCTTTGTATCCTTACCTTCATCGGCAGTGGCTGGAGCATTCTTAGCCATCTCAACAACTACCGACATGTTGGGCTCTCCTCCGAGGTAGTCTCCACCGTCCTCGACTCGGCACAGACGCAGATCCGGAAAGACCTGTCTAACAACCCAGGAGTCGGCATGGTAGATCAGCTGCTATCTAGTGCCCGGGAGATGGCTGACCCATATAAAATACGCAAGATCGCCTTGTTCGGTCTAGTCGCCAGCATGCTGACGCTCGGGGGTGCTTTCCTGATGTTCCAGTTGCGAAAGATCGGTTTCTGGATTTACCTAGTAGGCACTGGCATCGCTGTGGTAGCCCCTTTTACCGTCTACGGCGCGGGCAACCTTTTGGGGATCATCATCAGTTCCGGGACCGGACTGGTCGGTATCGTCTTCTGCGTCTTGTATGCCGTGAATCTAAAGCACATGGACTAGCCCTCGCCTCTGCCCCGAATGATCTGCAGCCCCCCTTGGACATAGGGTTTTTTTCCATTGGAAAATCCATACCTTTGCAGCCGAAATAATAAGATGTCATCGGATGCAAACAAAAAGAGATGTCCACGATCACCACTGAAAAAAATGCTGCAATATTTGCCGAATTTGGCGGCAGCTCAGCCAACACCGGTTCCATTGAGGGCCAAATCGCATTGCTGACAGAACGTATCAACCACGTATCCCAGCATTTACAAAAAAACCGGAAGGACTTTGCCACCCACCGGGGTCTGATGGCCATGGTAGGCCGCCGCAAACGCCTGCTGACCTACCTGAGCAAACACAACCTCACCGGCTACCGCGCCCTCCTGGATAAGCTCGGGCTTCGTAAATAATCGAAGTCGCCAGCCCGTCAAACCCAACTGCATAGTTGGGCTTCTGACTATTGGCACTTCCCTAAATTACCCACCATGCTTCAACAACCTATTCAGTCTACCATCGACCTGGGCGACGGCCGGGTCATCACTCTACAGACCGGCCGCCTGGCCCGCCAAGCAGACGGGGCTGTCACCGTCAGTCAGGGTAAGTGCATGATCATGGCTACCGTCTGCGCCAACCGCGAGCCCAAAGAAGGGCAGGACTTCTTCCCCCTCTCTGTCGACTACATGGAGAAATTTTCCTCCGCAGGCCGGATTCCCGGCTCCTTCTTCAAAAGAGAAGGACGCTTGAGCGACTCCGAGATCCTTATTAGCCGACTGGTAGACCGCGCCCTGCGGCCGCTGTTTCCGGAAGACTATCTCTGCGATGTACAAGTCGTGATCACGCTGATCTCCTCCGACCCAGAAGTGATGCCTGACTCCCTGGCCTGCCTCGCTGCCTCCGCGGCCATAGCGGTTTCAGATATCCCCATCAAAGAGATCATCTCCGAAGTGCGCGTCGCACGGGTAGAAGGACAATACATCGTAAACCCCTCCCGTACAGAGCTTGCCAGTGCAGATATGGACTTCATGATCGGTGCTACCGACAAGAATCTCATGATGGTCGAAGGCGAATCGAAGGAGTGCAGCGAAGAAGACTTCGTGAGGGCCCTGGAAGTTGGCCATGCCACCATCCGCACCCAGATTAAAGCCCAGGAAGAACTCCGCGAGAAAGTGGGTGTGTCCGGCAAGCGCGACTATCCCAAGCCTCTACAAAAAGATGCGGTCCGCGATCATGTCGAGGCAGTCGCAAAAGACAAAATCCTAACGATTGCCAGTTCCTCCAGCAGCAAGCACGCACGTTCCGAAGCATTCAGTGCGCTCAAAAAAGAAGTTGTTGCCTCCCTCGGAGATGCCCCAGCCGCAGAAGATGTCAAACTCTCGAAAAAGTATTTTGAAGACCTCATGTGGGAAGTCGTTCGCGACATGATTGTCGACGATCGGAAGCGCCTAGACGGACGACGACTCGACGAGGTACGCTCTCTGAATATGGAAGTCGACGTGCTGCCCTCGCCCCATGGCGTCGCCCTCTTCACTCGCGGTGAAACTCAATCGCTTACAACGGTCACCTTCGGAACTCCTCTCGATGAGCTGCTTGTAGAAAGCGCCGCAAAATCCGATTATACTAAGTTTATACTTCATTACAACTTCCCTCCATACTCGACAGGTGAAGTCAAATTTCTGCGCGGCCCCGGCCGCCGGGAGGTAGGGCATGGCAACCTGGCGCTCCGATCGCTCAAGCAGATGATGCCCGGCAATGAATATGCCTATACAGTCCGCATTGTAAGTGACATCCTCGAGTCTAACGGTTCTTCCTCAATGGCTACTGTCTGTGCTGGCTCGCTAGCCCTGATGGATGCCGGCGTGCCCATCCCCCGTCACGTAGGTGGCGTTGCGATGGGACTGATTACCCGGCAGGATGGGAAATACGCCATTCTAACAGATATTCTCGGCGATGAAGACCATCTAGGCGATATGGACTTCAAAGTAACCGGTACTCGCCAAGGGATCTGTGGCATACAGATGGATATCAAGATTGACGGCCTCAGCATGGATACCATGCGAGAAGCCCTGGAACAGGCACGTAAAGGCAGGCTGCACATCTTGGATGCCATGTATGAATGCATCCCAGCCCACCGCGAGGAAGTGAAGTCTCATGCGCCACGCATGGTAAAGCTCATCATCGACAAGGAATTTATTGGTGCGGTCATCGGGCCACAGGGTAAGATCATCCAGGAAATACAACGAGAGACCGGAACGACCATTAACATAGAAGAAGTAGGCAACCAGGGTGAAGTCAGCATCTTCAGCCCTGCAAAAGAAGGCATCGAAAAGGCCGTCGCCTGGATCCGTGGCATCACCTCTATGCCGGAAGAAGGTGAAGAATACGAGGCAACTGTCAAATCCATCATGCCCTATGGTGCATTTGTAGAGTTTTTGCCCGGCAAGCAAGGATTGCTCCATATCAGCGAAGTCAGCTGGAAGCGGCTAGAAAACCTCGATGGTATCATGAAAGAAGGTGATTCTGTGAAGGTCAAACTGATCGGGATCGACCATAAAACCGGCAAATTCAAACTCAGCCGAAAAGCCCTCTTGCCAAAGCCCGACTTCATCAAAGATGGGCCACGGGATGGCGGGCGCGATTTCGGCCGTGAAGGAGGCCCTAGGCCGCCGCGCCGCGAACCCAACAACGACTGATTACCATCCGCCTTCGGGCGGATGTTTTTTTATGGCACATACATATTGGAAGGTGAGGTTTGAAGAGACGGATCCAGTCCGCATCGACTTGCTCATCGGCTTGCTCAACCAGGCTGGATTTGAAGGGTTTGAGGTGGGTGACCAGGCGCTGGATGCTTATATCACCGCAGGTCACCCGGGCCTCGAGGCCCTCCTTTGGTCACTGGAACGCGACGGGTTCCCCACGGCAGACTTCTCCCCGGTAGAAGACAAGAACTGGAATGAAATATGGGAATCCTCCTTCCAGCCTGTCGTCATCCCGGGGAAAGTTTCCATAAGGGCTTCTTTCCACCCCCCAATACCGGAGATTCCCCTGGAATTGGTGATCACGCCAAAAATGAGCTTCGGCACTGGCCATCACCTGACTACTTTACTGATGATGGAAGCCCTATTTCAACTGAATCTGACCGGCAAGCGTCTGCTAGACTTCGGCACAGGCACCGGCATCCTGGCTATCCTCGCCGAAAAACTCGGCGCTGCCAGAATCCTCGCCATCGACAACGACCCATGGAGCATCTCCAATGCCAACGAGAACGTCGCTGGTAACCACTGCCAATCAATCGAAACCAGACTTTTAGATCACCTGCCCACTGGAGAAACATTCGATCTCATCCTCGCCAACATCAATAAAAACGTGATCTTAAAAGAACTTCCAGCCTTTCTGAAATCCCTCCAAAGGGGGGGGAGTCTGATGCTCAGCGGCCTCCAGGAGGAAGACCTTACCGATGTCCGATTGGCGATGCAGGGGACACCCCTGCAGGAGCTATCCTGCTCGATCCGGGATCCCTGGGCCAGGATCAGCTTTTTTCGGACATAGCCATCATCTCATCAATTTCACCAATCATGATTTTTTGTGTATTTTTAACTTACTGACTATTGTAAGTCATGCAAGAATTGTGTCTCGTCGTATTGGCCTATTTTATCGGATCCATACCCACCTCGGTATGGGTCAGCCGCTGGGTGTACCACATCGACATACGCGATTATGGCAGCGGGAATGCCGGCGCGACCAATACCTTCAGGATCTTAGGCTCCCGTTGGGGCTCTTTCGTGATGCTCTTCGATTTCCTTAAAGGGTTGCTGGCGGTGAAGTTGGCTTATTTGCTTCCTTATTACAGTCTCAACGACTTTGCCCGGACCAACTTCCAGATAGGGCTTGGATTGGCAGCCGTCGTCGGGCATATCCTGCCGGTTTGGGCGGACTTCAGAGGCGGTAAAGGAGTGGCCACCCTGCTGGGCCTTGTCTTTGGCATCTCCCCCTGGATTGCTTTGGGCTGTATGGCTGTCTTTATCCTGGTGTTATTCCTCACCCGCTTCGTTTCCCTAAGTTCTATCCTGGCAAGCCTCGCTTTTCCGGTCTTCATCATTGTCGTCTTCAATGTGGACAATGACACCTATCGCATCTTTGCCGTTGCGGTTGCCCTGTTGGTCATTCTTACCCACCAGAAGAACATCTCGCGGTTGCTAGACGGTTCCGAGAACAAAGCGCCCATCCTCCGTCACCGAGACAGACGGAAGGGGAGGGCTACACGCTAGCCCCAATATCTGCTAGAACCGACAGTCTGTGGGCTGCACTGCTCCATACGCTGAAAAAGAAAGTATTTTACTTGAGGAAGCTGTTACATATTCTGTTACTGTCCCTGCTATTGATTTCCTGCCGCAGAAATGTCGTCACGGGCAGAAAGCAGCTGTTGCTTCTCAATGAAACACAGGTGCAGGCCATAGCCTTGACCCAATACCGCGAATACCTGAGTAAGAACCCTGTAGTGAAGACTGGCTCCAGCCAGCAGCAAATCATGGTAGCACGTGTAGGTAGCCGCATTGCTAAGGCCGTGGCACAATACGGACAGGAGAAGCAGACGCTAGACCTCGTCAACGGCTATCAGTGGGAGTTCAACCTGGTAGACAAGAATGAGCTCAACGCATGGTGTATGCCGGGTGGAAAGGTTGTCATATACTCCGGCATCCTTCCCGTCACCCAGGACGAGAACGGGCTGGCCGTTGTGATGGGCCACGAGGTCGCCCATGCCATCGCTCACCATGGGAATGAACGTATGAGCCAGGGACTTCTACAACAGTTCGGAGGGGCCGCCTTGGATGTGGCACTGAGCAATCAGCCGGCAGAGACCCGCAACCTATATATGATGGCCTATGGATTGGGGACAGACCTCAGCATCATCCTACCCTTCAGCCGCCGTCATGAACTGGAGGCCGATCGCTTCGGTCTGATTTTCACGGCCATGGCAGGCTATGACCCCACGGCGGCGGTCGGTTTCTGGGAACGTATGTCGGGAGCCGGAGGTAAAAACACTAAGACCCCTGAATTCCTGAGTACCCATCCCTCCGACCAGACCCGGATTCGGATGGTGCAAGCCTATGCCAAAGAAGCACTTAAATATTACAGGCCCCATCTTCAAAATAAGCGCTGACACAAACGTCCACCAAAAATCGCTGCATCAGGCAGGAATCTATCCCCGTTTCTATGAACTTTTTTAAGAATTTCATAACTTCACCCTCCATTACAATAAATCGACGCGGTCATGATGCAAACGATGTTGGAAAAACTCCAGTATCAGGAAGAGCGCAATCTTCTGATACAGGGACTGCCCTCCTCAGTGGAAAAACAGTTCGCCAAGCTATCGTTTGCCAAGAATGTGACCCCGCTGCTTCGCAGCCGCAAGATTGACTTTGCTCTTGTCTTCGCTGTCAACCAAAGCCAGCTGACAGCCATTCTTTGCGATGTGCTCCCCGCCTTGGCCATTGAATTTAAACTCTGGGTGGCCTATCCAAAGCCGGCTTCGAAAATCTCCAGCGACCTTAATCGGAAAGGAGGATGGGACTGTGTCAATGAACATGGATTCCATATCATCGAAGAAACCTGCTTGGATCATGTATGGAGTGCCATCCGCTTTGAGCGAATGCCCGCCAGCACGCCAGAACTGAAACCCCTGCCTACCAAGGCCAGCCGGGCCACCACCCTGCAGCAGGTCTCTGAGGCCAAGCCTGCCGGTAAGTATGGGAAAGTTGCCACTACCGCCTGAACTAACGCGCTGTATTTGCCATACTTTTGAACCGCCTAACCAGGCGGTTTTTTTTATGATCCGAAATGTTGAAATCAAAGCCAGATGCAAGCACCCAGAAGGCATTCGAGCCATCCTTATCCAGGCCGGTGCCGCCTATAGGGGGCGAGATCCCCAGCGGGATACCTATTTCAAAGTGCCCAGCGGCCGGCTTAAACTTCGGCAGGGCGAGATAGAAAATGCGCTCATCCGTTACGTCCGCCCCGACCAGCCTGGACCAAAGCTTTCAGACATTAGCCTCTGTCAGGTCCAAGATGGAGTCCGCCTCGAAACCATCCTTGACCAAGTGCTGGGTACCGATATCATCGTCCAGAAGGTCCGGGAAATCTATTTCATCGACAATGTGAAATTCCATGTCGACGTCGTTGAATGCTTGGGCGGGTTCATAGAGATAGAGGCCATCGACGAGTCAGGCCGTTACTCTGACGAACAACTTCAAAGCCAATGTGAGCACTACATGCAAATCCTAGGCATACAGCCTGCAGACCTGCTCTCTGATTCATACAGCGATATGCTTAAAAGATTGGCGAATACCGGATAAATGATACCTTGAGGAAAGGGTCTACTGCCAGACATCCCATATATTATGTATTCAAATCAACCTCATGCAGGAATTCCTTCTTTACGGTGCCAGTGGATATACGGGTTCACTGATTGCCCGAACTGCCCCGTCTTATGGACTACGCCCCGTGCTGGCAGGCAGAAGCCGTGAGAAGCTCGTCGCGCTGGCACAAACACTGGGACTAGACTATGTCGCTTTCGACCTGTCAGACACAAAGAACCTGGAAGAAACCCTTCGACGCTACCCCGTTGTCTTACACGCTGCTGGGCCTTTCTCTCATACGGCGGCGCCCATGATGGAAGCATGCCTCCGCACCCATACCCACTACCTCGACATCACCGGAGAGATCCGAGTCTTTGAGGCTGCCAAACGCCTCGACATAAAGGCTAAAGAAGCTGGCATCATGATCATGCCCGGCGTCGGGTTCGATGTAGTGCCAACCGACAGCCTGGCGCTGTACCTCAAGCACCGCCTGCCTCAGGCCGATACACTGAAACTTGCCTTCGCCTCCCTGCATGGCGGTTGGAGCCAGGGTACCGCCGTGACAATGGCGGAAGGCGCGGGAGATGGCAGTGCCGTGCGCAAGCATGGAAAAATTGTTCATGTACCCCTGGGCCACAAAGGCATGTGGGTCGACTTCGGACTGAAACGTCTGTTCGTGATGACCATCCCCTGGGGAGACATCTCAACTGCCTATTCCACCACCGGCATTCCAAACATCGAGACTTATACCGGGGCTCCACCGGCTACCTTTCGTATGCTCAAATACCAGGCGCTCTTCAACTGGCTACTGCGGATGCCTTTCATGCGCGAAAAGGCGATCCGGAAGATACGGAAAGGCCCCGCTGGCCCTACCGACGAACAGCGAGTTAAGGCTAAGTCATTGGTATGGGGGGAAGTCACGACCGACTCAGGCCAGTCCGCCCGCTGCCGGCTCCACGGCCCGGAAGGCTATACACTCACTGCACATGCTAGCCTCCTCATCACTCGCAAGGTGCTGGAAAAGAATATCCATACAGGCTACCAGACGCCGGCAGGCTGCTACGGCCCGGATCTCGTGATGGAGATACCGGGAGTGTTCCGTGAGGACTGCGACTAAGCCGTCAGCAGGGGCAATAAAGCATCCTGCCAGCACGATAGACCTGCTTGATACGATCAACAGAAAGCATCTTCTTCCAACGCCAAGGTGGGCGCATCCGCATGCCACAGTGTTTCCGCCAGTGCGCTGACACGGGGCAACTCGTATTTAAAATAGTAACGAAGGCTCACGAGCTTTCCATGGAAGAAACGCTTTGAGGCATCGGAGGATGGACTCGCCTGCAGTCTCTGCCGAACTTGACGGCCAATCTTCAGCCATTGCCAGGCGATCACTACCAGCCCACTCATCTCCATAAAGAGGTTAGCGTCTGCCAGATACCGTTCTGTCTCCCCCTGCGAAGCGATGCTTTGCAGATGTAGAAAAGCCTTTTGCCATGCCTGCACCGACCGGGCAGTGGCATCTGCAAAAGGCGCTAACAGCGGATCCTGGCCTGCCAGAGTGATCTCGGCCGATACCAGCTCTCCCAGCAGTTGAGCAGCCCTGCCTTTATCCATCGTGAGCTTTCGGCCCAGCAGGTCGATCGATTGTATCCCGGTGGTGCCTTCATAGATAGACATGATCCGGATGTCCCGATAATATTGCTGTGCATCGAAGTCCATCGTGAAGCCATAGCCGCCAAAGACTTGCAAAGCATTGCTCACCGCCCGCAGACCTTCCTCTGAAGGCCAGGTTTTCACGATGGGCGTCAACAACTCCAACAACAGCCAGGCCTTGCGCTTCTCATCGCCCTCCAGCACTTTTTCTAGATCGTACCATTTGAGGCATTCCACCACCAGGCTAAGGGCGCCCTCCACGAAGCATTTTTGTTGCAACAGCATGCGTCGTACATCGGCATGACGAATGATGGGCACAGGCTCCCGCGAAGGATCTTTCTCCTGGATGGGTCGCCCCTGCGGCCGCTCCATCGCATATTGCAACGAATAATGGTAGGCGGCAGAAGCGACAGCTGCAGCCGTCTGGCCCACCACGATGCGGGCAGCGTTCATCATTTGAAACATGTACGATAAGCCTTTATGGGCCTCGCCGACCAAAAATGCCCGAGTAGGTCCTTGCTCCCCAAAAATCAGGTGAGTGGTCGCATAGCCCCGCTGCCCCATTTTCTGATAGTCTGCAGCGCAAAAGACATGGTTATAGGCTAAGGCTTCGCCATCTTCCGGCAAAAACTTGGGAACGACGAACAGTGAGATGCCCTTGGTGCCGGCCGGCGCCCCTTCAATGCGCGCTAGCGTCAGATGGATGAAATTCTCACAGGCCTCATGTTCGCCGGCGGAGATGAAGATCTTTTGACCCTTGATCAGGAAGCTGCCGTCTGGCTGCGGCGCGGCTTGGGTACGGATGTCTGACAGGGAGCTGCCAGCCTGTGGCTCCGTCAGGGCCATCGTCCCTTGCCAACGACCCTGCATCATGGCCGGCATGTAGGTTTCACGTAGTGAGGTACTGCCAAAAGAAGCGATTAGGTCTAGTGCACCTGTAGAGACACCCAAATATCCTTGGGCACTGTTATTCGCTGCTTCGAAGATGAGCTGTGCAGAAGAGAAGATAGAATAGGGCAGCTGTGTGCCACCATGCTCCAGCTCCGTCGTACCGGTGAACCACCCCGCCTTAGCTACCGCCTGGAAGATGCGTTTCAGCTGGGGGTGTGTCCGTACATGCCCATCCCGGTATTCCACCGGCCGACTGTCCATCTCCTTAAAATAAGGGAACATCTCCCGGTCGGCAATGTCGCGGGCCGACTGCAGCAGAAAATTGATCTCCTCCCTGCCGCCTACATGGGAAAACCTGGGATAAGCCGTCAGCTGGTCGATGCCATGGACGTCGAATAGCAGGAAACGCAGCCATTCCATGCTCAGATACTCTCTCTTCATACAGGTGGATTGTCAGTATTTTTTCTCAATGAATCCTGCCTTCGAAAAGTCTGGATTGGGATAGCGGTAAAAGCCTTCGCCCGACTTCACCCCGAGCTTTCCGGCATCCACAAATGTCTTGAGGTAGGTGGCAAAGCGCTGGCTGCGGGCGTCCTTCTGGTGGCTGGTCACATGCCATGCCGTATCGAGCCCGATCGTATCCAAAATGCCGAAAGGGCCACTCTCCATCTTGAAATTCCCCATCCAGCTTCTGTCGACATCCTCTATGCTGGCTACACCCGTCGTCACCAACGAACCCGCAGCACCAATAAGCGCCATGAGCATGGCATTGAAGATATACCCTGGCGACTCCTGACTCACCAGTACGGGTGTTTGTGATAGACGCCTCCCCATCTCTATCAACAACTCGCAGACCCAGGGGGCCGTGCCAGCATGTGGCATGATATCCACTACATTGGCGTGAAAGACATCGTGGAAATGAAAGGCACAAAAGAGTTCCGGCCGTCCCGTATCATCTGCAAACTGCGATGGCAAGAGGTAGGAGGTATTGGTGGTGAACAGAGTCCGGGCTGGACAGAGTTTTCCGAACTGTGCCCATACCTGTTTTTTGACGGTGAGGTCTTCAAAGACCGACTCATTGACAAAATCTGCCGCTGCTGCAGCGGCCACAGGGTCTGTGGTGTAGGTCATTCTTGCCAGAGCCACGTCGGCCTCTTTCTGGGAGAGGCGCCCATTGCGAATGAGGTGTTTTAGGATAGACTGCTGTGTCTTCTGCGCCCTTGAAAATGCTTCCGACTGATGGTCGTATAGCACCGTCTCGAACCCACTTAAGGCAGCCTGCAGTCCCACCCGCAGCCCGAGAGTACCGCTGCCTAAAACCAGAAACCGGCGGATGTCTTGTATCGTCATCATGTAATTTTCTTTTTTGTACGCTCAGGAAGCCCCGATACTTCCCTTGTGCATGGCTTGCAAGGCTTGATGGATGCAGCCCTCTAGGACCATCTTCAGCCCGGCAAACCGATGGTCTGCAGTGAGACCTTTTCGATAGCGTGCATAGATCTGCTGCACGATGACGCCGACTTTGAAGCATCCAAAGACATATGGGTATAGCATGTCCGGCTCTGCCGTGCCCCGCATGGCGGCATAAGTCTGTACAACCTCTCTGCGGGTTAGACTCCCTGGAAGCCAGGAGACGTTGAAAGGTTTTAAGGCAGGAGGGTCGCCTGCCTCCGACCAATAGGCAAGGCTGGTGCCAAGATCCAGCAACGGATCCCCTAACGTGGCCATCTCCCAGTCTAGTACAGCCACTATCCGCGATGGGTTGCCGGCATCAAATACAAGGTTGTCGAATTTGAAATCATTATGGACCAGCGATACGCCACTGTCCGCCGGGCAATATTGCTGCAGCCATGCGATCGTCTCTTCTAACCCAGCAATATCATCGGTGGCAGAACGACGATATCGGTCGACCCATCCCTCCATCTGACGTTGCACATATCCCTCCGGGCGGCCAATCTCTGCCAGGGGCGTCCCGTTCGTCTCTATACTATGCAAGCTGGCCAGCATGCGCACGACCGTCTGAGACATCGTATGCATCTGGCCCGCATCTGGATAGGAAGATAGGGGCAGGCCCCCACGCAGGATAGATCCTTCGACTTTTTCCATGAGGAAAAAGGGCGCGCCGATGATTTGAGAGTCATCACAGTACAGCAGCGCGGAAGGAACTTGCGGAAAATAGGGCTTCAGCAGCTTTAGTACCCGGTACTCCCTGGACATATCATGCCCGCCACGGATGTTGGCGCCGGTCGGAGGCCGTCGCAGGATGCATCGTCCACCCGCCCAGGACAGCAAAAAGGTGAGGTTCGAATATCCCTCCATGTATTGTCGGATCTCCAGTGGCCCCTGAAAGCCTTCCAGATGAATGCTGAGGAAGGAGGCAAGGGCTTCCACATCCGGTGATTCCGAAGGCCTCGGGAGCCTTGCTTCTTCGAGGTATGTACCCGGAGTCTTCATGACCTGCCCTTCGTTGGGTTTCCTTCGTCATACCGACGTAGGATGGATCGTGCCAGCGACGACTTATGCACTTCGTCCGGGCCGTCGTAGATGCGGGCACCCCGCTCATGGCGGTACCACCACGAAAGAGGCGTCTCATCCGTCAGTCCCATCGCACCACAAGCCTGGATGGCTTTATCCAGCACTCTCAGCATGACGTCGGCTACATAGAACTTGATAGCGGAGATCTCCTCACGCGCGGCGCGGCTGCCCCGCCGGTCGATCGCGTCGGCAGCATGCAGCACCATCAGCCTTGCTGCATCGATACTGGCACGGCATTCGGCGATGGTATGCTGCAGCGATTGTTTGTCAGCCAGGCGCTGGCCATCACCCATCTCACGCTGCACAGCTCGGGTACACATGATGTCGAAAGCCCGCTCACTGATGCCTATCCAGCGCATGCAGTGATGTATGCGACCCGGGCCCAGCCGCTCCTGCGCCAGCCGAAACCCACCACCGCGTGGGCCTATCAGATGCTGTAGGGGTATGCGGCAGTCTTCAAACAAAATCTCAGCATGGCTGACGTGACCCTCTCCACCTTCTCCCATCACCGGGATGTTACGCAGCCGCTGATATCCCGGTGTGTCAGTGGGAACAATCAGCAGGCTGGCACGTTCATGCGGTGCTGCCGCAGGCTCGGTCACTGCCATCACAATTACAAAGGCAGCCCCATCCGCACCCGTCGTGAACCACTTGCGTCCGCGGATGACCCATGCATCTCCGTCAGCAGTTGCCACGGTAGACATCTCAACAGGGTTGGAGCCTGCATACCCAGGCTCCGTCATGCCAAAGCAGCTGCGGATCTTTCCCTCTTGCAAGGGTATTAAAAATTGACGTTGCTGCCAGGAATCCGCATGTCGCTGCAATAATTCGATATTACCGATATCGGGCGCCTGGCAGTTGAAGACATAATGGCCATAGGGTGTCCTTGCCATCAGCTCGCTGACCTGTGCAAACTCGGTCATATTCAACCCCAGAGAGCCCTCAGACACGGGAAGGTAAGGGGCCCATAATCCCAGCGCACGGGCCTTCATGCGCATCTCCTCCAACATCGGAAGGGCACGGCGGAATGGCACTGACAGCAGTTCCCGCTCACGGGGCAACAACTCTGCCTCAAGAAAACTACTGTACCTGGGATAGGCGTCACGGAGCGCATCGGAAGCAAATAGCTCGACCATATATCAAATAGTATAACCTCCATCTGCCGTATAGACACCCCCCGTCAGAAACGAGGCGGCGGGAGAGGCCAGGAGAAGTGCCAGTCCCGAAATATCCTCCGGCACTGCCACCTGCGGGAGCGCCTGCTTCGATAAGACCATCTTGAGGATCTTTTCATCACCCGTCAGGGCCTCACTGAACTTGGTGTCTACCAGCCCTGGACATATGACATTCGCTCGAATGCCATCAGGTCCCCATTCTCTGGCCAACACTTTGGTAGCTGCTATCAGGGATGCTTTGCTGATGCTGTATAAACCCAGGCCCAGTCCGGGTGTCAACCCTTCAATGCTGCTGATATTGATAATGGATCCACCACCTCTTTCTTTCATGGAAGCATGGGCAAGCTTAGCCAGCTGCAGCGGTCCTTTGACATTGACCTCCATGATCTTGTCAAACACTCCCTCATCTGCCTTTAGGATGGGGCCGAAATAAGGATTGATGGCCGCATTGTTGACCACAATGTCGATGCCTGCATATCGCTGCAGGGTTTTTTCTGCCAGATGACGCACCTGCTCAGGGATACCCATGTGGGCAGCAATGCCGCTAGCCTCCAAGCCAAGAGCCCTGAGCGCTGCAGCTGTCTGCTCGATGGCTTCCTGTTTGCGGCTGCTGACTACGACCGATGCCCCGTGGCGTCCCAAGAGTGCCGCAATGGCACGGCCAATACCCTTGCTGGCACCCGTGACGATCGCCACCTTGCCTTGCAGGTCAAAAGACTCTCGGTTGATCGTCATTAGATCTGGGTTGTATATTCCGTGAAGATACGCGTTGCCGGATGGAATCAGCGGAGGATGACCGTCCCTAAGGTACGGGTGAGTTCCATCTCCAGGCGCTTGAGGTACTGATGGGTTTCCAGGATGCTTTCCATTTCAGAAGGAGGGAGACTTACATTCAGGTCGCGCTGGTTCTCCAGAATCAGTCGCTTGATTTTTCGGAGCTTCAGATAGGTAAGGCAGGATCGTACTTCCTCATGGTATTTGTCTTCCCGGGTGGGCAGGGGGACTTCATAAAATTCTTTCCACCTGGGGCTGATCTCCAGGGTCGACTCCATCGTCGCAACGGTCGTACGGCTCACCAACGGATCTTCGTGGTAGAGGAATCTTTTGGTGTGAAGGTCTCCACCTTCTTCATACAACCTTCGATAGAGGGTAATAACATTCCGGATGCCTGCATCATCAATCATCTGCAGGATGTCGTTCTCGTCAAACTCATGGAAGATATACTCTGCCACCGTCTTGCCGTCATCCCAGGTCTTTTCTCCAAAGTCGAGCAAGGCGCGGAGTGTCCAACGTTCCTGCGGCTCATCCGACTGTACGAGCTCCAGGCCTGGTAACGCTTCCGGGGCAGCATCCTCCGATAGGACGTCCGGTGCAGGCCCTTTCGCTGGAAGGCCTTTGCGTCCTTCTTTGGAGATTCGCTCCCGAAGGATCTTATTGACGAGATTTGTCAGTCCTTGTTCATCGATGCCTAACAGTTCGGAGGATCGGTGGATGTAGTCTTGCTGACGGGTGAAGTCCTCCGCCTTGTTGAGCCTTGAAATGGATTCCGCGATCTGCCTCACCAGGGCAGCCTTTTTCTGGCTGTCCTTGCCGGCTTCTTGCAGGGCGACTTCCAGCTGGAAAAGAATCACATCTTTGCGGTTGGCTTCGATGAAATCCCTCAGGGCTTCCGGGCCTTTTTTATGCAGAAAGCTGTCCGGGTCGTCCCCATCCGGCAGCAGCACCAGCCGTACATTCAGGCCCTCCTCCAAGGCAAGGTCTAGTCCCCGCAGGGCTGCCTTGATGCCCGCTGCATCTCCATCGTAAACGATGGTGAGATTCGAAGTATACTTCTTAATGAGACGCAGCTGGTCTGCTGTCAGTGAAGTGCCGCCAGAGGCCACCGCATGGGTGATGCCTGCCTGATGCAGCGCAATGACATCCGTATAACCCTCCACTAGCAGGCATTCGTTCTGCTTGTCAATGCCATGGCGCGCGAAATAGGATCCGTAGAGGATACGACTCTTTACATATACCTCATTCTCGGGGGTATTGATATATTTCGGGGCCCTGTCGTTCCGGGCGATGATGCGGGCGCCAAAGCCGATGACTTTTCCACTCTGGTTATGGATGGGGAAGATGATACGGCCGCGGTAATTGTCGATGGCTTGTCCGTCACGCACCACCGCCAGGCCGCTCTTCTGCAGCAATTCTGGGCTGTACTGTGCTTTGAGGGCAGCTGAGGCGAGTCCATCAAGGGTGTCAGGGCAGTATCCCAACTGGAAGTGCTGGATGGTCTCATCGGTGAATCCCCGCTCTTTGAGATAAGTGAGTCCGACATCTATGCCCTGGCCTTCCTCCCGAAGCGCCTGGGTAAAATAATCGCGTGCAAATGCGTTAAGGATGTATAGGCTCTCAGCTGCCTGCTGCTGCTGTCGATGCTCCGGACTGACATCCGTCTCCTGTAGCTCAATCTGATACCGGCCTGCCAGCCACCGGATTGCTTCCACATAGGAGTACTTTTCGTGCTCTATGAGGAATCCGATCGTATTACCGCTGCGTCCGCATCCGAAGCATTTGTAAATCTCCTTGGACTGTGAGACGGAGAAAGAAGGTGTCTTTTCATGGTGGAAAGGGCAAAGCCCAATATGGTTGGATCCCCGCCTTTTGAGCTTGACGAACTGCCCCACCACATCAATGATGTCGATGCGGTCCAAAACCTCTTGTATAGACTGTTGGGCGATCACGTCTGTAAAAATAGCAATTGGATCCCAGAGCCTGCGTGGTTGGCCAAAAGACTCACTCGAAGAATACTTCGTCGACAAATACCCATCCCTTGCTCCCTTTCCCTCTATGCCAGGCAGGAAGTTTGGAGACGGGGTCTGCCTGTATACGTATGTATCGGTAGTTGCCAGGCTTTAGCGTCACCGAATAGATGCGGTTTTTCGCCGGCCCATATGTCAGAGGCTGCTCCGGTACCAGGGTTCCAATAAGGGTTAAAGCACTCGTATCGTTGCCGGCAGTCACCAAAATTTTTTGAGGGGGCATGATATATTCGCCATTGTTGTCCGCCATGCTCAGGATGACCTTTCGGATTGAGTCTCGGCCTTCAAACCGAAACAAGGCGGCAAAGGGTTCTTCTCGGAAACCCAGCCAGTTGACCAGCGTGTTGTTGCTTTCTCCTTTCTGTCCATCTGTGAGGCTGGCGCCGCCCTGTACGCGATATCGGCTGTCCGGGACCGTAAGTAACATAGCCTGTGCAGCCTTTATCCCTTGGGCGAATACAGTGAAAAACGAGGTATTACTGGCATGCCATCCCTCCATCACGGCCATGGCACGTACCTCTGTAGGGCCTTCGACGGCGATCGGTGCCCGGTAAACAGGGGAGCTATTGCTGTCCGGCTCACTTCCGTCGATCGTGTAGCGGATGCGGACGCCGGGCATCGGATGTTTGAGTTCCAACTTCTCACCTGAGGCAAAGACGGTTTTGTCAGGCTTTCGTAGTGATGGCGGGGTCAGCCGGAGCTGTTCGCTGGTGTCGGGCAGCTGTCCGATGTCGAACCGGACCTTTGGAAATTGCTGCGCAAGCTTCCGGGCCTCTTCCGGCCTAACCCGGCTTCGCCAGAGTTTCACCTCTTCTATTTTCTCAAATGGTGCCAGACGCTGCAGGTCGGATAAGGTGACAGACGTGTTCGCGAGGGAAAGCCGGCGCAGCGAACGCTGATTTGCCAGGCTGGCAAGTCCTTTCCCGGAGATCTGCGTGCTGTTGAGGTTCAGATATTCCAGGTTGGGGAATGATGCCAGAATGGCGAATACTTCATCACCGGCGGGCATGCCGGACAAGTTCACCCTCACCGTCTGTTGTGCGACCGGCATACAGGCCGCGAGCATCTCAGGCTTGTATTCTGATGATACAAAAAAAGAAATCTCCAGGGCCGGAGATTTCGCATCTATGGGCACAACAATGCGAAAGGGCCCGTTCAGGGATTGCACGACAGAAGCGTCTGCTGCTGGGAAACCATAGCTCTTGCTCTGCTCAGATGCCTTGGCAGGCGAATAGAAAAAGGAAGCTGCCAGGATGCGAAAGCTATCAGTGGCTGGCAAATCGGTCAGTTTGGTTTGGAGGTCTGCGCCGGCCGCAACCCACCGGTGGAGGATCGCGATCTCGCGGTCGGAGAGTTGCGCCTTTCCTTTGGGAGGCATATGCTTTTCGTCTTCTAGTTGTAGCAGGATGCGTTGGATGAGGTGGCTGCTGTCGGGGTTACCTGCCACCCAGGGTGCACCTTTCTTTCCACCCTTCAACAGCAGCTCTGTGCGGGTCATGATGAAGTCACCTTTCGCCTTTTGCTCGTTATGACAGCTTTTACATTTTGCTGAGAAAATCGGTTGGATGACAGCCTGGAAGATGGGCGTACTATCGGTGGCTGGTGCCATGACCCTGGTATCTTCCTGCGGATGGGTGCGCTCGAAACTCAAAAAACCCTCTCCATGGGTAAGGGTTCCGCCTTCATGACCTGCCCAGACGAGGGATGCGAGGCAGCCGACAGTCAAAATCCCTCTGACTACGCTTGGAAATGCTTGCAGGGAAAGGCTCGCCCAGATGGCGTAGGTGAGAAGGGCAGTGGCAGTCCCCAGCCACATATGTCTATTCAGAATGGCGGCGTTATATCCACCTTCCTGAGAGAGGAATAAACCCGAGAGGGCCGTCAAGGCGGAGAGCCCTGCGGCATGCAGCCATAGCCAGTCGATGGCAGATGCGATGCGGGCGTCTTCCCGCCATGCCAATGGCAGCAAGGCGGTCACGGAGAGCATCAGGGCCAGTACAATGGGGAAGTGCAAGAGTAGCGGGTGCAATCTTCCACTAGTGGCCAGCCATGCGGGCAAGGACAGGTAGTCATGAAAGACAACGGCCACCAGCAACAGCGCTTGGAGAGCTAATACACCATGGGAGAGGAATGATTTATAAAGGTTCATGTCGTCAGCGTCGATGGTCAGTACACCTTCATGCGATCTGCAATGAGCAGCCAACTGCTGGCCATCACGCCAGCAGCCCTTTCAGCAATTCGCCTTCCACGTCTGTCAGACGGTAGCGACGGCCCAGGTGGCGATAGGTGAGGCGTTCGTGGTCCATGCCCATCAGATGAAGAATGGTGGCGTGGAAGTCGTGCACACTCACAGGGTCCTTCACGATGTTGTAGCCGAACTCATCGGTTTCTCCATAGCTGATGCCTGGACGGATGCCGCCGCCCGCCATCCAGATGCTGAAGCATTTGGGATGATGGTCGCGTCCGTAATTTTCTTTGGCGAGCTTGCCTTGGCAGTAGTTGGTACGTCCGAACTCGCCGCCCCAGATGACCAGCGTCTCGTCGAGCAGGCCCCGCTGCTTCAGGTCTTTTACGAGGGCGGCGGAAGCCCTGTCGACATCCTGTGCCTGCAGCGGCATCTCACCAACTAGGTTGCCATGCTGGTCCCAACCCTGATGGTAGAGTTGTACAAAACGCACACCCGCCTCCGACAGTTTGCGGGCCAGCAGGCAGTTGGCCGCATAGGTGCCTGGCACGAGGCAGTCGGCTCCATACATGCGAACGATGTGGTCCGGTTCTTTGGAGAGGTCCGTCAACTCCGGCACGGCCGTCTGCATGCGGTACGACATTTCGTACTGCTGAATGCGGGACTGTATTTCTGGGTCTCCGAACTGCTCGAAGGAGAGGGCATTGAGTTGAGAGAGCTGGTCCAGCATCTCTCTTCGGGAGTTTCTGTCCTGGCCGGCCGGGTTGCCCAGGTAGAGCACGGGATCTTCCCCGCTGCTGAAGACGACTCCCTGGTGTACACTGTCGAGGAAGCCATTGGTCCAAAGCTTTGAGTATACCCCTTGCCCATTTCCCCGTCCGCGGGAGAGCAGCACACAGTAGGAGGGGAGGTTCTTATTCTCACTGCCGAGGCCATAACTCATCCAGGCACCCATGCTTGGCCGGTTGCCTTGTTGTGCGCCCGTCTGAAAGAACGTGAGGGCCGGGTCGTGGTTGATCGCATCGGTATGTATTGTCTTGATCACACAGATATCGTCGGCGATGGATGCTATATGTGGAAACATCGAAGAAACCCATGTGCCTGCCTGGCCATGTTGTTTGAACTCAAAGGCAGAGCCTACCAAGGGGAACTTATCCTGGTTGGCAGTCATGCCTGTGAGCCGCTGTCCGTTGCGGATGGAGGCGGGCAGGTCCTGGCCTATCATCTCATTGAGCAGGGGCTTGTAGTCGAATGTCTCGAGCTGAGAGGGCGCGCCGTTTTGGAAAAGATAGATGATGCGCTTGGCTTTAGGAGCAAACTGTGGGATGCCCAGGACAGGTGCCAGGGCTTCTTCATCTTTAACGCCGAAGGCGCCCGGTACCAGCAGGGAACCCAGAGCCATGCCTCCAATGCCAAGGCCGGCCCGAGTGAGGAAATGTCGACGGGTATAGTTGAGACGGAATTTGTTGAATTCGTTCATCATTTAGGGTTTTACCGAAGTCTCCTCAAGGTTGTAAAGCATATGTATGACTTGCATAAGGGCCGCATGTTCAGCCACATCGGGTCGGCCCTCGAGAGGAAATTCTCCAACATTGACGTAAGCTGCGGCGCGGCGGCGGTCCGACTGGAACCGCTTGAGTTCGCGTGCATGATAGGTTGTCAGCACCGATGATTCCTTATCGGAAGCTTTGCGGCAAAGGATACGGCGGAAGGCCGACTGGATACGGCCTGCATCATCACCCCCTTCCCGGATCAGTCGCTGCGCCAATACCCTCGAAGCCTCCAGTACCTGTGGATCGTTGAGCATCACTAGCGCCTGCAGGGGGGTATTGGTCCGTTGACGGGCCACCTCACATTGGTCCCGGTTGCTGGCGTCATAGATCAGCATGGAAGGAGGTGGGGCTGTACGCTTGATGAAGGTGTACATTCCCCTCCGGTAGAGTTTCTCCCCGTGATCCTGCACAAAGCGCGCGAGTTCACCTCTCCCTGAGGTGGTTGACTCCCAAATACCCGCTGGCTGGTAGGGCTTCACGCTGGGACCGCCAATCACCGGTACGAGCATACCGCTGCTGGAGAGCAGTTGGTCACGGAGGAACTCCGCCCCCAGCCGGATTCTCGGCGCATGGCTGTAATAGCGGTTTTCGGGGTCCAGCCGCTGCTTGCGTTCGTCTTGGGAAGACGACTGCCGATAGGTGGCAGACATCACCAGCTGCTTCACCAGTCGCTTGACATTCCATCCATTGTCGCGGAAGTCTGCCGCCAGCCAGTCGAGCAACTCCGGATGTGTGGGCAGTTCGCCCTGCATGCCGAAGTCGCCAGCAGATTTCACCAGCCCCTTACCAAAGAACTCCGCCCAAAGCCGGTTCACAAAGACCCTTGCCGTAAGTGGATGGCGCTTGTCGAACAGCCAATGTGCCAATCCCAGTCTGTCTTTCCGGTAGCGCGTGGTGTCGAAAGGCAGAATGGCGGCCGGTGGAGACATGTCCACCGTATCGGTCGGCTGGTCGTAGACACCGCGCTTCAGCAAGCGGGTGACACGCTTGAGGCTGCTGTCGCGCATCACCATGGCAATGACCGGAGCTGTGTCTGGCTTATTTATAAAACGGAGAACAGTTTTCACATCCTGCGTCGTGATGTGCATGTTAGGTGGATCTCCCGGTGACGCCAATCCGATGGTTCCCACTAGGCCTTTCTCGTTGACCTGGTTGAAGAACGCAAAAGTTCCGTAATAGTCACGCTGAGAGACTGGGTCGTACTTGTGGTCATGGCACTTGGCGCACTCGAGGGTCATCGCCAGGAAGGCCTTGCCGAATGTATTCGTGCGGTCGGTGACATATTCAATACGATACTCCTCGTCGATGACGCCGCCTTCCTGGGTGATCTTATGATTACGGTTGAAGCCGGTCGCTAGCATCATCTCCTGCGTGGGGTTCGGCAGGAGGTCGCCGGCCAATTGCCAAAGCACAAATTTGTTGTACCCGTAGTTTTGGTTGAAGGCATGTATCACCCAGTCGCGCCAGGGCCACATCGTCCGAAGCCCGTCATCCTGATATCCATGACTATCGGCGTATCGGGCAAGATCCAACCACGATACCGCCATCTTCTCGCCGTAATGGAAATCGGCCAGAAGCCTGTCGACCATGCGCTCGAAAGCTTGCGGGGAGGCATCCTGCAAGAAAGCTTCCTGCGTGGCAATGTCAGGTGGAAGGCCAGTCAGGTCTAGACTGACACGTCGTAAAAGGGCTTCTTTGTCTGCTTCATCGTTGGGACTCAGCCCCGTCTGCCTCAGCTTTTCAAGGATAAAGCGATCGACATCATTTTGCACCCATTCGTCCTCCTCCTGCAATGGTACAGCAGGCTTCTCAGGAGGGATAAAAGCCCAATGCCGCTTGTACTCAGCTCCTTGCCGGATCCATTTTTCAATCAACGACACCTCAAAAGGAGAGAGGCTCAGCTTGGAGGATGGCGGAGGCATCAGGACCGACGTATCGCTGTGCGTGATCCGGTGAAAAAGCTCTGACGCTTCTGGCTTTCCACGGACGATGACGAAGCTCGTCGGGTCGTCTTTCAATGCCGCAAAAGCATTCGCTTCGAGGTCTAAACGCAGCCCGGCCTCTCGCTTGTTGGCATCCGGCCCATGGCATTTGAAGCACCTGTCAGACAGGATTGGCCGAATATGGTAGTTGAAGTCTACCTTCTCAGGAAGGGTAGCCGTGGCAGGCGCTATATGTTCCTCACGACGGAAATAGAATATTAGGGCGACCATGGAGAGTACGATCACCAACAAATAAGGTGTCCAGACTTTCCGGTTTTTGGGAAGGAACGGCATGATTTTGTATTCCACCACAAATTAAAAAAAAAACACATCCTTGCACCATCCTGTTATACATCAAGATGTCATGGGAAGCATCCCTCTGAAAAAGTCCGCCCGATGCAGGATTTGGTCACACGGCAGACAGCGCTGCATGGGCTCTATCATGAGCAATAAAGGATATTTTCATAATTCATTTTGTTTGGCTATTTTTGCATTCTTACAAGTCAACAATCAACAGATTGCGGCATCAAGCCAGATCAAATTCTGTGTTTTGCGACGGTAGGCGGGTAAAGTGTCGTCCCTGAGGAGTGGCAGCCTTACCGATTTTTTAATTTTAATCTATCACTGTGAATTTTACAGAACTCAATCTCATTGAGCCTGTCCTACGTGCATTGGAGCAGGAAGGCTACGAGCGACCCACACCCATTCAAGAGAAGGCCATCCCTGCCGTACTCCAACGCCGGGACCTTCTGGGATGTGCTCAGACAGGCACGGGAAAGACAGCAGCTTTCACCGTGCCTATTCTTCAGATTATGCACCAGGATGCTGAAGCACGGAAGTCCCCCAGACCCATCCGCACCCTCATCCTGACACCAACTCGTGAGTTGGCCATCCAGATAGAAGAGAGCATTCGTGCCTATGGACGCCACCTCAGTCCGAAGAGCCTGGTCATCTTCGGCGGCGTCTCCCAAGTGCCACAGGTTGATGGCCTGAAGCGTGGCGTAGACATCCTCGTCGCAACGCCAGGAAGACTGCTTGACCTCATGAATCAGGGATACATCTCGCTGGCTGATATTCGCTGGTTTGTGCTGGATGAGGCAGACCGGATGCTCGATATGGGCTTCATCCATGACGTCAAAAAAATCATCGCGCACCTTCCCTCAAAACGACAGACACTCTTCTTCTCGGCGACCATGCCACCAGAAATACAATCGCTGTCATCTTCCCTTCTGCAAAATCCCGTCCGGGTAGAAGTGACGCCCGTGTCTTCGACTGCGGAGACCGTCTCTCAAGTGGTTTATCATGTCGATAAGAAGAATAAGCCCCGCTTACTCTTGCACCTACTGGAGGATTCCTCCATCCAGTCGCTGCTTGTCTTCTCCCGGACAAAACATGGCGCCAACAGGATCGCCAAAGATCTCGTCAAAGCCGGGGTGTCGGCAGAAGCGATCCATGGTAATAAGTCACAAAATGCCCGCCAGCAGGCACTCCAAAACTTCAAGAACCGGAGGACGCGCGTGCTCGTAGCAACAGACATTGCCGCCCGCGGCATCGACATCGACGAACTCAGCCATGTGGCCAACTTTGACCTGCCCAATGTTCCGGAGACCTATGTGCACCGCATCGGCCGGACAGGCCGTGCCGGCGCCAGTGGTAAGGCCTTCTCCTTTTGCGATGCAGAAGAGCGCGAGTTTCTGCGAGATATACAGAAGTTAATCGGGCTGCAGATTCCGGTCGTTGGTACCCACCCATACCCGTTGGGCAGTGTGGTGCCGGAGGCCAACTCATCTTCTGAGGTCATCCTGTTACCTGCTACTCAACGACGTCAGGCTTCGCAAGCGCCTCATGGCAACCGCCCTCATGGCCGCCATCCCAAACCCAACAATTGGCCGGCATCCCCCCGCCGTCCCGAAGAACGGTCCTCCGGCATGCGACAGCCAGCTCGTGCCAACACCCCCCAGCCTTCTGCCAGCGGTACCCTGGAGATGAATCCACGCATCCAGCGTCCTCCCATGCCACGTCCAGAGAGGAGCAGCTCTTCACCATCCCCCGATGCCCGTCCGTCACAAGGCCGCCCTGCAGATCGCACAGCTCCCCGCAAGCGACCCAATCCGCCCGCCCCATCGTCGCCGGCCGCCAAACCCCCACCCCCAAAGGCTGATCCCGATTCATCCATTCAATTTAAGCCGGTCTTCGATGATCTGGATCGCTGGTGATGGCAAATTCTTTTTGAATATTTACGGATAAAATAACGAGAGGCCCCCGTAAGGAGGCCTCTCGTTATTTATAGAAATAGGACTGAAGTTAAAACTGCCTCCTCGGGCCAAATGAATCACGTGGCGGATAGCCACCACCCCTTGGCCCCCCTTGGCTACCTCCCCGGGGGCTACCACTACCGCCCCTGAAGCCACCGCCACTGCTCCGATCTTCTGCCTGCTTGACCACAAGGGGCTTCTTCCCCAGAGAAATGTCATTCAAATGCTCAATGGCATCCTTGCCATCGGCATCTTCCACCATCTCCACAAATCCAAAGCCCTTGCTCTTGCCAGTCTCCCGGTCCATGACCACCTTGGCCGACTTGACCGCACCGAACTTCTCGAAAATTTCTGTGAGCTCAGCATCATCAAGGTCGTAGGGAAGACCCGCAACGAAAAGTGTCATGAAGCAAATTTTTGTGAAGGTAAGGAAATGCCATTTGTCCGACTCGTCGAATGGCTTGAAATCAGTTGCCCTTTGCTTGCATCCTAAGATGCTTGTCGGATAACAGATTTCCAGTAACAAGTATCTTTATCAGACAACTCCATCCTGATCATACCAAGTACCATGAATGAAGTATGGGTTCTCTCTGCCGCTCGCACCCCCATGGGCTCCTTTGGAGGGGTCTTCAAAGACCTGTCCGCTGTGGCCCTCGGGTCCACGGCCATCCGCGCAGCCATGGACCGATCAGGCTTGCCCTCGCAAGCTGTAGATGAAGTGCTCATGGGTTGTGTGCTCTCTGCCAATCTAGGGCAGGCGCCGACACGACAGGCTTCCCGCGAAGCCGGGCTTCCCGATGCAGTGGCCTGCACCACCATCAATAAAGTCTGTGCCAGTGGACTAAAAGCCATCAGTCTGGCGGCCCAGTCGATCCGTTTGGGAGACACACATATGGCCGTGGCCGGAGGCATGGAAAGTATGAGCCAGGTGCCCTTCTACGCCACAGAGATGCGATGGGGGCAAAAATATGGGAATGTCTCGCTGAAGGATGGCCTTGTCCGCGATGGCCTGACAGATGCCTATGATCATCAGGCGATGGGCTTGTCAGCGGAGCGGTGTGCGAAGGAATGCGGTATCTCCCGAGAGGTGCAGGATGCCTATGCCATCGAAAGCTATCGGAGAAGTCAACGGGCCTGGGAGGAGGGCGCTTTTGACGCGGAAATTGTACCCGTGTCAGTACCACAACGCAAAGGAGGTCCATTAGCGGTTGCACGCGACGAAGAGCCATGGAATGTAAAATTTGATCGCATTGCCACGCTGTCGCCTGCATTCGATAAAGATGGTAGTGTGACTGCTGCCAATGCCAGCACCATGAACGATGGAGCTGCCGCCTTGGTGCTGGCGGATGCACAGAAGGCTGCAGCATTCGGTCTACATCCCATAGCCCGCATTCTTTCCTATGCCGACGCCGAGCAAGAGCCCGGATGGTTTACCACCACTCCATCCCTCGCCCTCCCAAAGGCAGTCGAGAAGTCTGGACTTCAAATGCAAGACATCGGGTTGTGGGAAATCAATGAGGCCTTTTCAGTCGTCGCCATAGAAAACATGCACAGGCTAAGAATAGACGTCACTCAGCTCAATATCCATGGAGGGGCTGTCTCCCTGGGTCATCCCCTGGGATGTAGCGGGGCACGGATTGTCGTCACCCTTATACATGCCCTTCGGAGACACGGAATTCGCTACGGCGCAGCCGGTATTTGCAACGGGGGAGGAGGTGCCAGCGCGGTAGTCGTGGAAGCGCTGTAGCCCATTATTCGCTTGAAAAGTGATTCTTTTTTCCGTGGATGGCAGGTCAAACAAGTTTTGCTTGAATCAAGGCCTTGGAATATTTTTGCTCACTTAAAGATTTTATATCATGGCAATGAGGACCATTCAGTTCCGAGAAGCGCTCCGGGAAGCCATGCAAGAAGAGATGAGGAGAGACGAACGGGTTTTTCTCATGGGCGAAGAAGTGGCTGAATATAATGGTGCCTATAAAGTCAGCCAGGGTATGTTGGAAGAGTTCGGCCCCAACCGTGTGATCGACACACCAATAGCAGAGCTTGGCTTCACAGCCGTAGCGGTGGGGGCTGCCCAGAACGGCCTTCGCCCCATTGTCGAGTATATGACATGGAATTTTGCGGTACTGCCCCTGGACCAAATACTCAATTCCGCGTCTAAAATGCTCGCCATGAGTGGCGGACAAATTGGATGTCCGATTGTTTTCCGAGGCCCCAACGGCTCCGCCGGCCAGCTCGGCGCCCAACATTCCACTGCCTTTGAAAGTCTATACGCCAACATCCCCGGCCTTAAAGTAGTATCCGTCTCCAACCCCTATGATGCCAAAGGCCTTCTGAAAAGTGCCATCCGGGATGATGACCCCGTGGTTTTTATGGAGAGTGAAGTGATGTACGGTGAAAAAGGGGAAGTCCCATCCGAAGAATATCTGATCCCCATCGGCAAGGCAGATGTGAAAAGATCGGGCCGCGACGTGACCATCGTGTCTTTCAACAAGATGATGAAAATTGCATTGGGCGCCGCAGAAGAGTTGGAAAAAGAAGGAGTCAGTGCGGAGGTCATCGACCTGAGGACCATCCGTCCACTCGATTGGAAGACCGTCTTGGAGAGTGTGAAAAAAACCAACCGCCTCGTCATCGTCGAAGAGCAATGGCCCTTCGCTTCCGTATCCTCCGAACTCTCCTACCGCATACAGAAGGAGGGCTTTGACTACCTCGACGCGCCTGTCAGAAGGATTACCTCTGCGGATGCTCCCATGCACTATGCCCCGAACCTAGTGGCAGCCTATCTCCCAGACATTTCCCGGACCGTAAAGCTCGTTAAAGAGGTGTTGTACTTACAGAAATGAGCGACTTCGCAACAAATAGCACAAAGGCAGCCCTTCGCTGCTTTTTTTTTTATCGCTGCCACCGCTACTGTCGTTTATGCATTACAGCCCTGCTTTTTCATGCCGGCCTGCACGCCCAGGAAGACGGTAAACAGCCTGACAGTATCCCATCGCTGGGGGACATCATCATCAAAGGCTTTGGCAACGGCTCCTCCCGCTGGAATATGCCTGCCTCAGTGTCCGTAGTGCGCTCCAAAGAGCTGGCCAGATTTTCTCAAACCAGCCTCGTGCCCGTTTTGAATATGGTGCCAGGCGTCCGTATGGAAGAGAGATCTCCCGGGAGTTACCGGCTATCCATCCGCGGAAGCCTTCTGCGGTCGCCTTTCGGCATTCGAAACGTCAAAGTCTATCTGGATGATTGCATCCTTACTGATGCCGGAGGGAATACCTACCTGAACCTCTTGGACATGAACATGCTCGGCCAGGTGGAAGTCATCCGTGGGCCAGGCGGCAGCCTCTACGGCTCGGGAACGGGTGGCGTCCTACACCTCTCCAGTCAACCACTCGACAGCAGCCATCGCCCGGATGCTCATCGGGTTGTGCAAGCGCAATGGGCCATGGGGTCCTATGGACAGTATATGCATGCAGTCAAATGTAGTGCTTTTGGTAAACATAGCCAAGTGTCTGTATATCAAGGTACTTACTTGTCAGATGGATATCGCAAAAACAGCCAAATGCGGCGAGATCTTATTCAGGTTGATGCATCTACCAAGAGCCAAAGGGGTGATACATATCGCGGTTTCTTTATCCTGTCTGACCTTGCATACAGGACACCGGGAGGCCTTACCAGTGCTCAGCAGACAGCAGACCCCCGCCAGGCTCGTCCAGCTACGCTGACCCTTGCATCTGCAGAAGCGCAGCGGACAGGTATACATAACCAGACAGCTTTGGCAGGATATTCCATGCAGCATCGCCTGCGGGAACGCATGTATTGGCGAAATGCCTTCACCGTTTCCCGAACACGGTTTGAAAACCCCTTCTTCAGCAATTATGAAAAACGACACGAGTCAAACCTCGGATTTCGCTCCATATGGGAATGGAGGAGTCGATCGTCGCACCTGCCCATGAAGTGGATCGCAGGCGCAGAATGGCAAAGGGGTTACTACCGCATCGACAGCTCCGGTAACCAGGGGGGCATACCGGATGCCAGACGCGTACAGGATGAGGTTGCCTCCAGGCAAGGTTTTCTATTTGCCCAGGCGGAGCTCGAGTTGCCAGGAAGCCTTCGCCTCCAGTCGGGCATTAGCCTAAGTCAATTCTCCTATCATCTGCAGCGGAAGCTAGGAACGCCTGCCTTTCCGGTCTCCACCATCGGGTTTGACCGGCAACCCGCCCCCCGCCTGGCCCTCTTGTGGAAGCCCGCCCGAACCTTGTCGCTGCACGCATCCATCACCAAAGGCTTCTCCCCACCCTCCCTAGCCGAAGTGAAGCCCTCGGCAGGAGGGTTTGCCATTGGCTTGCAGGCAGAAAAAGGATGGAGCCGCGAACTAGGCATCAAAGGGTCTGCCTGGAGAAACCGCCTGCAGTTTGATGCTGTCCTATTCGACTTTCTCCTCAACGATGCCATCGTGCGTCGCAGCAATGCCGCTGGAGCAGAGTTTTTCGTCAATGCAGGCGATACCCGGCAAAGGGGCATGGAAGGGTACCTGGAGATCCTGCCCATACAGTCTAGATCATTGTTTCTTCGCCAAATGCGGCTCTGGTCCAGCCAGACACATTCGCAGTTCCGTTTCGGCGCATATCAACAGGGAAGCCTCTCATACGAAGGCAACCGGCTGACGGGTGTCCCCGACAAGACCCTGCATACAGGCATCGACTTTCTTTTCAAGGGTGGCTTCTACTGCCTGCTGACACGTTACGACTGCTCCGCGATACCCCTCACGGATGCCAATGATGCTTTCGCCGACCCCTATACCCTTTGGAACGCCCGTATAGGTTGGAAATATATGGGACCTAGGGGGCCTTGGGAGATATACTTGGCAGGCGAAAACCTCACCGATCAGCTCTATTCTTCCGGCAACGACCTCAATGCATTCGGCCGCAGATACTACAATCCTGCGCCCCGCAAGAGTTGGATGTTGGGTTTTCGGATGGGATTCTGAAGTGATATTTGCGATGCTGAGGACCTTCCGATTGGAATTAACATCCCGTTGGTTGCGATCAGCCTCTGGGAATCTTTACTTTCGTCTCTACAGAATTTTGTGCAATCCTAAACCCTTCCTATCCCCAACCAGCTGGCCATGGCAAGAATTTTAGTCATAGACGATGAAAAATCCATTCGGAGAAGCATCATAGAAATTCTCCAAATGGAGAAATACGAGACCGAGGAGGCAGCTGATGGGGAGGAAGGACTCAGCCTTCTCCAGCAGAAATCCTTCGACGTCGTACTCTGCGATATCAAAATGCCCAGGCGCGATGGCATTGACTTCCTGGAAGAGGCCTGTAAGGTCAAACCGGAAGTGCCTGTGATCATGATCTCCGGACATGGGAATATCGACACCGCTGTGGAAGCCGTCAAGAAAGGCGCCTACGATTATATCTCTAAGCCGCCAGACCTCAACCGCATCCTCATCACCATCCGCAACGCCATCGACAGGTCCAGTCTGATCACAGACGTCAAGACGCTTCGCCGTAAAACCATGAAGACGGATGAGATGATCGGTGAGTCGCAGGCAATGAAAGATATCAAGTCGATGATTGAGCGGGTAGCACCCACAGAAGCCCGTGTGTTGATCACCGGCCACAATGGAGTGGGCAAGGAGCTCGTCGCCAGATGGATACACATGAAGAGCCAACGGGCACATGCATCCATGATTGAGGTCAACTGTGCAGCCATTCCTTCAGAACTCATCGAAAGCGAGCTGTTTGGACATGAGAAAGGCGCATTCACCACCGCCTTACAAAAACGCATAGGGAAATTCGAGCAGGCGAACGGGGGCACATTGTTCCTCGATGAGATCGGCGACATGAGCCTGGACGCCCAAGCCAAAGTGCTGCGGGCCCTGCAAGAGGGTAAGATCACCCGCGTGGGGGGCGACAAAGACATCAGCGTAAATACAAGGGTCATCTGTGCGACCAATAAAAATCTGCTGCAAGAAGTGGAGCAAAAACGTTTCCGGCTCGACCTCTACCACCGGCTTGGTGTGATCATCATTCATGTACCATCCCTGAACGACAGAAGAGAGGATATCCCACTCCTGGTGGACAAGTTCCTTCGAGACATCACCGGAGACTATGGCATCCCCCTGAAAGATATAGAGCCTGCAGCACTGGAGGAGTTGGTCCAATACAACTGGACAGGTAATATCCGGGAACTTAGAAATGTAGTGGAACGCCTCATCATCCTAGCCGGTAAGAAGATCAGCCTGAAAGATGTAAAGCAGCATGTGCTCCACTAACCGCAGGTCTATCTGAAACGGTCCGTCAAAACCCCGCTGCATGACACGTCAGTGGCCTTCAAGGAAATTATTTTATCATATTTTTGACAGCATATTTAAACTAATATAGATGGCTACAGGCTGGATCATATTCTTCGTCGCTACCATCGGTTTCCATTTTGGTTTATATGGTATGTTTCAAAAAGCTGGTATCAAGCCATGGAAGGCCCTGGTGCCTTTCTATAACACATGGCTGATGGTGCAGAAGATGGAACTCAAGTCGTACTGGTTCTATCTTCAGCTGATACCCATTGCCGGGCAATTCATCACCCTCTGGCTATGCATTCTCTTTGTGGAGCATTTCGGCCGGTTTTCCCTGGCTGACCATGCCCTGACCGTATTTCTGCCCTTCCTGTACTTTCCCTGGCTGGGGTTCTCCAAAGATCAGCGTTTTTCCGGGCGGGAGGTCGTCAAGGCCCATCGGAAGTCCTCCGTCCGCGAATGGGTAGATGCCCTTGTCTTCGCGGCCGTGGCTGCGACACTGATTCGTTTATTCGTTTTTGAGGCCTATACCATCCCGACAGGTTCGATGGAAAAGTCGCTACTCGTCAGAGACTTTCTGTTTGTCAATAAGATGAGCTATGGACCCCGTATTCCGAATACTCCACTGTCTTTTCCTTTTGTGCATCATTCGCTGCCCATCACCAATGGAAAGTCATATCTGGAATGGATACGGCTGCCATATAGCCGCTATTTTCCAAACCCCGTCCGGCGAAATGATGTGGTGGTCTTCAACTATCCCGTCGGAGACACGGTCATTGGTGAGTTTCAGTCGGAAATCAACTATTATGATTATGTAAGGGCTGTGGAAACCCGCGGCGGTACCCGCGAGATGCTCCTGGCAGAGCGCGACGACATCCTTGTCAGGCCCATAGACAAACGGGAGAATTTTATCAAGCGCTGCATCGGCATTGCCGGAGATACGGTACAGGTGATCGATGGCGAGGTACATATCAATGGCGCCCGCAGCGATGCGCCAGAGATGTCGCTATCCCCATACCTAGTGTCTGTGAAGCCAGGCAGCGTTTTCCCGGATGAGTTCCTGCGGGATGAGATGAATGTAGACCCGTACGATGAGGAACAGCGAGACTTCATGCCCTCTTCTCTCGGGCCGGACAGCTATCGGCTAAACCTCACAGAAGGTCAGGCCAGGAAAGTGCAGTCCTTACCATTTGTCCTACCCGGGACGGTAGTCCGTGAAATCAATACAGCCGGATTCGGTAATACCTTCCCTTATGATACCGCCCATTTTAAATGGTCGGAAGACAATTACGGGCCCATCTGGATACCCAAGAAAGGTGCCACCATCCGACTGACAGCGAAGAATATTGCCGCCTATCGGAGAGTCATCACCGTCTACGAAGGAAATGAGCTACTCGAACGAGACAGTAAGTTTATCATCAACGGACTAGAAACAGATGTCTATACGTTTCGGATGGACTACTTCTGGATGATGGGCGACAACCGACATAATTCACAGGACTCACGCTTCTGGGGCTTTGTCCCGGAAGACCACATTGTAGGTAAAGCCTCTCTGATCTGGTTCAGCTGGCAGAACGGACCTCGCTGGAAACGCCTTTTCCAAGTGATCCGTTGAGTAGTGCGGGGCAGCTCACCACAATCTGAGCATGGCATCTACGTTGTCCTTAGAGAAACCATTGCCCATATGGCTCATTGCGACCTTTATATACGCTTTGAAAGATTCACGGGGCGGCACGAACTACTGGCTCAAGATGCCGCCTTGTTGGCAGCTGCTGACCAGGCATTGAAAGAGGCCTATGCCCCCTATTCGAAGTTTCGGGTAGGGGCTGCCGCCCGACTCAGCGACGGATCCCTACTAAAAGGATCGAATCAAGAAAACGCCTCCTATCCAACCGGAATTTGTGCCGAGAGGGTTCTCTTGTCTGCTGTCTCAGCCCTTCATCCCAAGCTGATCGTCCATACTCTGGCCATCACCTATGAAGGGGATGGGCTCTCCTCTGCCTATCCTCTGGCGCCCTGTGGCCTCTGCAGGCAGACCATTGCCGAGTATGAAGAAAGATACCAGCACCCCATCCGCCTCCTTCTGGCGGGCCAGACGGGAGAAGTACTATTGTTTGCGGCCGGCAGCGACCTGCTGCCATTTAAGTTTTCAGGAACGGAACTGCCCTCCCTAAGACCATGAGGGTGTATGGCACCTGTACGTATGCTCAATCTACCTGCACTTCCCCTGCAATGAATTGAAGGGTGGAGGATGCCAGCTTGGCCCTAAATGCGGCATTAATGTATCGGACTTGGGCTTCTATGAGGCTTAGCTGAGCTTGCCGAAGCTCTATCGAGTTACTCTGCAATTTTCTGAATCGCTCGGTTGAGATAAAGTTATTCTCTCTGGCTAGCTCGACATTCTTCCTTTCTAACTCGGCATTAGAAGCAGCATTTCTGTATTCTTCAAAAGCCACTTGCAGGTCTCGTAAGATTTCTGATCGCAGCAACTCTATCTGCAGATCCTGTTGCTGTATTCTGGCATCTGAGACTTTAAGTTGTGTTCTGACGGAATTTCCGTTGAAGATCGGGATGGCGAGGTTCAGGCCTATATTCGGACCCAGTGTCTGGTTGGTGAGGAAGAAGCCGCCTGTGGCCTGATTTCTGTTGAAACTGGATACCGACGTAAGGGTCAATACCGGAAGCCGTTGCGCATGGACGATCCGACGGTCTTGCACCAGGATAGAACGATTTCGCTGTGCCAGCAGCAGCTGATAATTTCCTTTATCGGCCTTCGACCGCAAGGCTGGATAGTCGATCGGAAGTATCATGAAACTGGTGTCTGAAACTTGCAGGGAGGCGTCCGGCATGCGCTTCAGCAAGGTATTCAGTCCGGCTTTGGCGATGCGTACCTGCTGCTGCACATTGGCAAGATTCACACGTTGTGAGTTCACATCTATGCTGGCCTGCAGCAAGTCTGTCTTGGCGGCACTGCCCACCGTAAACCGAGTATCGGCGATGCGCTCCCGCTCCTGAGACAGGTTGATGATCGCCTCAATGGCTCTCACCTGAAGGTTAAGCCGCACGATGTCATAGTAGGCGGTGAGTACTTCAAAGGTCAACTGAGCCACCTCTTGCCTCATTTGAACTTCCCCAATCCGCTCCAATTCTTCAAAGCGTTCCTTGGTAGCCAGCACCCGCATACCGGAATAAATTCTCCAGTTGGTGGATAGGTTGGCCGACAGGATGTTATTTGTCACTCCGTTCCGGATAATTTCATTCCCGTTCGCAAATTTCTGGTTTAGGTTCGACAACGCTTCCGTATTGGTAATGCCGGTAGATATGACCGGCCACTTACCCGCATTCCCCCAGGTATTGTTGATACGGGCAATGTCTTGCTCACTTTTGGCGATGAGGATGCGTAGATTATTCTGTAAGGCTAGGTCTACGGCTTCCCGGGCATTCAAGAGGCTATCTTGCGCCTGGCTCGAAGCGAAGAAGTGTAAGGCTAGGCAGGCCGTGGCTGTCAGCTTACGATACATGGGTCAACTTTTTTCTACCTGAGAGATAGCTGTACAAGGCGGGAACAACAAAAAGAGTCAGTACCAGAGCAAAAAGCATTCCCCCGACAATCACGATGCCCAGCGGGACGCGGCTCTTCCCAGCCGAGCCGATGGCCATGGCTATAGGAAGGGCGCCCAGGGTGGTAGCCAGTGTAGTCATTAGGATCGGCCTCAACCTTGCAACAGAGGCGTCGATCGAGGCAGCCACCTTCTCTATGCCGGTCTCTCGCATCTGGTTGGCAAATTCAACAATCAGAATACCATTCTTCGTCACCAAACCGATGAGCATGATGATGCCGATCTGAGAGAAGATATTCAGGGATTGCCCGAATAAAGAGAGGCTGGTCACCGCGCCGGCAAGCGCCAGCGGAACAGTGATCATGATGATGAGTGGGTCTGTAAAGCTCTCGAACTGGGCCGACAGCACCAAATAGATAAGTACCAGCGCCAGGATGAAGGCAAACTGGGTATTGGAAGCACTCTCTGCAAAATCACGAGAAGACCCTGTCAGAGAGGTCGTAAAGCTCTCGTCCAGCACTTTCTGCTTGATACGCAACATCTCTTGGATCCCTTCCCCAAGGGTGCGTCCCTGGGCGAGTCCTGCCGAGATGGTCGCACTTTTAAGTCGGTTGAAATGGTAAATGGTAGGCGGGTTGGAGGCCTCGGTGATCTTCACCACGTTATCAAGCTGTATCAGCTCACCGGTACGCGTGCGCAGATAGATAGACTTCAAATCTAGGGGCGCATCCCGGTTTTCCCGATCTACCTGTCCTATTACCTCATATTGCTTGCCATTTCGAATGAAATAACCAAAACGACGGCCGCTCAATGCCAGCTGCAGTGTATTGGTGATGTCCAAGATGGAAATCCCCAGCTCACTGGCCTTCAAGCGGTCGATCCTGATCTGCAGCTCGGGCTTGTTGAATTTAAGGTTGACATCAGTGCCTTGAAAGACGGGGCTCTTGGAGATCTCCTCCATGAAAAGAGGAACTTTAGTCTTGAGCTGGTCAAAGTTAAGGTGCTGTAAGGCAATGGCTACGGGCAGCGTCCCTCGGTTGCCCATGCCTACAGAGATGGTCTGCTCCTGTACGGTCAATACACGCACGTTGGTGACTTCCTTGAACATGCGGTTCATCTGCTGGGCAATCTCGTTCTGCGATCTTTTCCGCTCGGAGGCATCCACCAAACCGATACTGGTGGTGGCTGCATTGGCACCACCAGAACTTCCATATCCCGGCGCAAATGACAAGACTACATATCGCTCCGGAATCGAATCCATGATGCGCTGCACGACCTCATAGGTTACCTTATCCATGTAGTCGAAGTCAGTGCCCTCCGGTGCCTGGATACTGGCACGTAGCCGGTTCCTGTCCTCCATCGGCGCCAACTCAGACGGCAGGCCTTTGCCGACCCAGTAGATCACACCTGCACATATCACTACGATCAATACTGCTAGCCACCGCACCCGCATGAAGCCTGAGAGCAGTGACCGGTATCCATTCTCCATACCTGTGAAGAAAGGCTCGGAGAATCGGTAGAACCAGGAATGGCGATGCCCGCCTTTTCGAGTGAAGTAGATGTTCAATACTGGCGTCAAGCTTAGGGAGACGAAGGCCGAGATTAAAACGGCTCCTGCGACAACTATGCCAAACTCCCGGAATAGGCGCCCGACAAACCCCTGCAAAAAGATGATGGGCAAGAAGACAATCGCCAGGGTAAGAGAGGTCGCGATGACTGCGAAGTATATCTCTTTTGACCCTTCCTTCGCCGCCTGAAAGCGGTCCATGCCCTGCTCCATCTTTTTGAAGATGTTCTCTGTGACCACAATGCCGTCGTCCACCACCAACCCCGTCGCCAACACCAGCGAGAGCAAGGTGAGTACATTGATGGAGAATCCTGCCACATACATGATAAAGAAAGCCCCGATCAAAGCCACCGGGATGTCAATCAGCGGGCGGAAGGCAATGCTCCATTCCCGGAAGAAGAGGTAGATGATCAGCACCACCAGACCAATAGCAATGAACAAGGTCTCTTTGACTTCTCGGATCGCCTTGCGGACAAATTGGGAACGGTCGAAGCCCACTTCCAGGATCACATCTTCCGGCAGGTCTTTTCGGACACGCTCGATTCTTTTATAGATCTCGTCGGTGATGGCTACGTGGTTGGAGCCTGGCTGGGCGACCACTCCGAGGTTGACAGACCGGATGTTGTTCTTGCGGGTGGCACTCTCTTCATTTTCCGGTCCCAACATTGCAAATCCTACATCACGCAGTCGGATGATGCGCCCGGCATCCTGCACAATTATAAGGCTGTTAAAATCCTCTTCTGTTGACAACTTCCCGTACGCTTTGACGGTCAGCTCCGTGACATTCCCCCGCACTTTTCCTCCCGGCAATTCTATATTCTCACGGTCCAGGGCCGATTTCACATCCTGTATGGTCAGTCGGTAGGCAGCGAGCTTGGCAGGGTCAAACCAGATGCGCATGGCGAAGCGCTGACCGAAGACATTCACCGAGCTCACCCCGTTGACTGTCTGCAGCCTTTCCTGGACAATGTTTTCAGCGTAGTCTGTCAGCTCGAGCAGGGTACGGCGACTGCTCTGCATCTGGATGAACATGATAGGATCTGAGTCCGAATCCTGTTTTGCGACTGATGGAGGGGAATCGATATCGCGCGGCAGTATTCCCGATGCTTGAGAGACTTTTTCTCGGACGTCATTGGCGGCTTTATCTAGGTCAACACCCAACTCGAATTCGACCGTGATGTTGCTGCTGCCCTGGCTGCTGGAAGAAGTGATGGTCCGCACCCCTTCTACCCCGTTCACAGCTTTCTCCAGAGGCTCTGTGATTTGCTGCTCGATGATTTCCGCATTTGCCCCCTGATATGATGTGCGGACATTCACCACCGGCGGGTCGATGGCGGGATACTCCCGGACACCCAAGAATGTATAACCAATGGCACCAAAGATCACTATGACGATAGAGCAAACGACAGCCAAGACAGGCCTTCGGATGCTTAATTCTGAGAGATTCATGTCTGCCTGCCTTTTGGATTATTGAATCCGCGTGACCTTTACCTTGGAGTCTTTTCGCATAAACATCAGGCCAGTTGTGATGATCGTGTCACCTTTGGCAAGCCCTTCCAGTACCTGCACACGGGCGGAATCCCGAATACCGGTGGTAATGCTACGGAATTCAACTCCGGTGCCCTGCAAAACCACTATTTCCTTACCCCTTGCCACTGGAATGATGGCCTGCGTTGGTATCATGATGGCATCTTCATTCTGGCCGAGTATAATCCGAACCTTGGCAAAACTGCCTGGCACGAGATACTTGTCGACGTCTGCGATGATCGCTCGGATGACCTGGTTACGGGTGGACTCCTCCACACGGCTCTCCTTGGCAGACACACGTGCACTGTAAAGCTCAGATGAACCTTCTACAGAGAAGCGGACTTCCATGCCGGTTGATACTTCGGAACCATATTTTTCAGGAATGCTGAATTCTATCCGCAGGTCGCTGATCTGACTGATGGTTGCCAAGATATTGGCCGGGCTGACATAGGCGCCGGGACTCACCTGCCGAAGCCCAATCGTACCAGCATAGGGTGCCCGAATCTCCGTACGTCCGATGTTGACCTTGGTCAACTGGATGTCGGCTTGTAGATTATTGACAGCCAGCAGGCTTAAGTCATAATCTTGTTGGCTGATACCGTTGATGCGCAACAATTCACGTTGCCGCTCCTCCGTTTTCTGCGCGATCTGTAGTTGTACCTGTAATTTGCGCAGCTGAGCCTGGAGGTCCGCGTCAAAAAGCTTGGCCAACAACACCCCTTTCTGGACAGCAGATCCCTCCTGAATGTACAGCCCGGTCAGTCGCCCAGAGATCTCCGGACGGATATCAGTCGACTCGTAAGGAAGGACCGTACCCGTCACTTCTACGGACTCGCTGATTCGTGTGGGCTGCACCACCATGGCCTCAACCGGCAAGGGACCGCTTCTCTGCTGTAATCCACCAGCATTTGGCTTGTTGTCTTGCTTACTTTCGCAGGAACAGACAAGGGTGGCCAGAGAAGCGATGACTAAAAAACTTTTTCTCATAGCGCTTCAAGTTACATGATATGGGCCATTGATGTAATGTTGAAATATTCAGTTTATATGATAAAGGTACGAATGGTCAGCTTTTGATTGGGAATGGCTAGCAAAGGCAATCTCCATTCAGCGCCCCATCGTCAGGCCGCAACAGTACCACGCCCTTTTCTGAAAGAGAAATGCCCAAGACTAGACACTCGCTCTGAAAGCCTGCAATCTTTTTTATCGGCAGGTTCACAACTGCTACAACCTGTCTGCCCGTAAGACACTCTGGGGTATAGCGTTCAGTGATCTGGGCGGAAGACATCCTGACACCCAGCAATCCAAAATCAATGGTGAGGCGGAAGGCCGGCTTACGGGCAGCAGGGAAGGGTGCTACCTCCAAAATAGTCCCGACCCGGATATCGAGTTTTGAGATGTCTTCCCATGTGGCTAACATGATTTGCAATTTCATCTATTTGGAAGGAAGACACAAACATGGATATGAATTAATTTAATAAAATTTCTTCCATGGCTAGAGTTAAAAAGGACGATCCTTTTACAAGAATACAACTACTCCGGGAGGAAAAAATGGATCCGACCCGTCCATACCAATCAAATTCTGACTTCGAAGCAGGGAACCGATTCGTGCATAGAAACAACCGATCTTTTTAAGAACGGCTGAGCCCTTCCAGCAGGATTCCGCCAAGGCCCAAGAGCTCTTCGTGTTTGTGGCGACTTTTTTCATCGTCGAAACACTTGGCAAACTCTTCAATCAGAAAGGCGATGATGCGGCGGGGATGCATAGGCTCAAAATGGATGTACTCCGGTTGTACTGAGATTCGCTTAAAATACTGGTCTACATCCTTCTGTGTATACACCTGTCCGGAGAGCGGATCTATATAGAAAAGAATCTTCGGGGTGCCTGTCCGTGGCTGGGCCCCTTCTCTGTCAGACTCGAAACAGGCCAGTATGAACTGTCTGGGAATGTGTATGGCACGGACATGAATATTAAGCATCTGGCAAACCGTCTGATATAATATCCCGTTAGGAATGGAATTTCCTTTTCGAGTGTCTAGCAACTTATGCACTAGGAAATCCTCTTGGTTGCTGTAAGAGATCTCGACGCCCTTGAACATGTGGTGGGAGAAGAGGACCTTGTTGATGATGTTAATCTGCTCGAGCGGAGTGAGGTAGTGATTTAACTCCAGCCAGATATTTTTGCAGATCTTCTCGAGCGCTGAACGGTAGCCTGTCATGTTCAAATCCGGGAACTTATACCTCGATACCAGGAAGGCCCCTTCCATCAGATCTGGGTCAGGCTCAGACGCCCAACGGCCAAAGTCCTGCTGCAGCTCCCCAAAATGAAGTTTGTGGATGAGGAACTCTATACGTTCCTGGACTGTATCATCGGGCACCCGCTCCCAGAGATCCTCTAAATAAGGAACCATTGCTTTCCCAAGGTGCAGGATACGATTCCTGACCTGCTCGTATACTTCCATATCAGGATCGTCAACGAGCGTCATTAAGGCCGTAATTTCCAGATTGGTTTCCATGGTGGTCACATCTGTGTTTCCACTATAAGACGGGCCCAAGGGAAAATTATTGTCCGACTGCAATTCCATATTCGAAAATAAAATTCACGAATATAGAACTCGCTGATTCACAGCATTTATCCACAAGAGACTAGAAAATGTTGAAAACCGACTTACACTAGGCCTTCTTCCTGGCAGGAGGTCTTTTCCGAGGTGGGTTGGCAATGGCCTCTTCTATCAATTGCTTCACTTCTCCAATGTCCAGTTCTGCAGCCTTTTCCTGTTTTTCCTTTGGAATGGGAAAGTTGCGAAGCCCTTTTTTGATGTATGGGCCATAGGGGCCTCGCAGCAACTGTATCTTCTCCTTTTCGAAAACTTTAATCGTCTTCTCTTTATTATTACGCCTTTTCTCAATGATAATCGGGATGGCCTCTTCTAACTGTATGGAATAGGGGTCGTTCACTTTAGGAAGTGAATAAAACTTCGCGTCGTGGGAGAGATAAGGGCCGAAGCGTCCAATATTGACCAATACCTGTGAGGCTTCAAACGGGCCGAGGTTCCTTGGCAATAAAAATAATTCCATTGCCTCCTCGAAGGATATGGTCTCAATGCTTTGTGTATTCTTCAATTTTGCGAATCGCGGTTTTTCTTCGTCACTCACGTCACCGATCTGGATCATCGGACCAAAGCGGCCCATCCGCGCTATGACTTTCCGGCCGCTGGATGGGTCAATGCCTAGTTCTTTTTCCCCCCGGATCCGACTGGCGTTCTCAAGAGTATTTTCGACATCTTTTTTGAAAGGAAGGTAGAAGTCGTTTAGCATTGACTCTGGCTTCATCTTTCCCATCGCGATCTCATCAAACTCGCTTTCAATTCGAGCAGTGAAACCATAGTCCATGACATCGTCAAAATATTGAACAAGGAAGTCTGTGACGACCAGTCCAAGATCTGTTGGGAATAACTTGGATTTCTCGGCTCCTGTATGTTCACTCTTCTCTTGGACTGAAATCTGACTTCCCCGTAAACTCAACACCCTGAAATCTCTTATTATTCCCTCTTTGTCTCGTTTTTCCGCGTAACCCCTTTTGAGGATGGTAGAGATGGTAGGGGCATAGGTAGAAGGTCGTCCGATGCCAAGCTCTTCAAGCTTCTTCACTAGTGAGGCCTCTGTATACCTCGGCGACGGTCTGGAGAAACGTTCTGTCGCCAATAATTCTTTAAGTTCTAGCACCTGGCCTTTGGCGAGGGGAGGTAGGATGCCCTCTTCCTCATCCGCCTCTTCACTGTCTTCATCATCTCTACCTTCCATATACACCTTCAGAAAACCATCGAACTTCAACACTTCGCCCTGGGCGATCAGCTGAGCGCTGGTGGTGGATATATCAATGCGGGCTGTCGTCTTCTCCAACTCTGCATCCGCCATCTGTGAAGCCATGGTACGCTTCCAAATCAATTCATAAAGCTTCTGCCCGTCTGGGATGTCAATCTTCTGGCGGTCCATCTCAGTAGGGCGGATGGCCTCATGTGCTTCCTGAGCAGACTCGTTTTTATTTCGGAAGGCCCTTGCTTGGAAATATGGTTTCCCATACTGGGAGGAGATTTGCTTTTGTATACCCTCCATGGCTGTCTCACTGAGGTTCATGCTGTCGGTCCTCATATATGAGATGTAGCCGCTTTCATAGAGCTTTTGAGCAATAAGCATGGTTCTGCTGACGCCATAGCCCAGCTTGCGGCTTGCCTCCTGTTGCAGGGTAGACGTGGTGAATGGAGGGGCAGGCGATTTCTTCGCGGGCTTAACGGTGATGTCTCCTACCGTATAGGTTGCGCCAAGACAGGAACGCAGAAATGCCTCCGCGTCTTCCATCGTCTTGTACTTGACACCTTCCGCCCGAAAGTTGATCTTCTTTTTTTGCCGGTCGGGGGCAAGGAACCAGCCGTCCATGCGAAAATGGCTCTCTGGATGGAAGGCGTTGATCTGTCGCTCTCGTTCTGCAACCAGTCGAACTGCGACTGACTGCACCCTGCCAGCGCTCAGATTATTCCGCATACTCATCTTTCGCCACAGGATGGGTGATAATTCAAAGCCTACAATCCTGTCTAAGATGCGTCTGGCCTGTTGGGCATTCACCAGATTCATATCCACAAGCCGTGGATTCACAACCGCCTTCTCAATGGCCTTCTTGGTAATTTCATGAAAGACAATCCGTTTCGTTTTGGAAGGGTCTAGGCCTAGAACTTCACACAAATGCCAGCTAATGGCTTCTCCCTCGCGGTCCTCGTCTGTCGCCAGCCATACTTCCTTCGATTTCTTCGCGATCTGCTTTAGTTCCTTGACAACTTTCTCCTTGTCATCAGGGACGATATACCGCGGCTTATAGCCTTTTTGTATATCGATACCCATATCATCTTTTTCAAGGTCACGGATATGCCCGAAGCAACTCTTTACCTGGAAATCGGTCCCGAGTATCTTTTCGATCGTCTTTGCCTTAGCCGGCGACTCAACAATCAGTAGGTTCTTTACCATCTATTCTGGTGATTCTAGTTGATCTCTCGTATGTACTGTCGGGTCTTGCACACCCGTCCGGGTTAACCCTACAGTAGATTCTCTCGAATGCAATATTAAGACAATGACGATTACTCCAAAAAATCTCTGTCACCCGAAAGAAAGGATATCACCAAACGCTTGACTGCATTATCACGGTAAATACGACGATGCCCTAGCCCTTTGGTGATCACAAATTGGATATGTGGATGTCCAGCCTCCATAATGGGCTTCACATCCTGGATAGGGGTAAGTTCATCATCCTCGTCATGAGCCCATAGGATATCTGCAGGAAGAGCCCCTGCTACCCTCGAGATGGAATAGTCATTCGGATTCCGTCCAGTCTTTTCTCGGATGAGCCCCTCAAAAGCCGTACGTACGCTCTCGTTCAGTTGCATGAAACGGAAAAATGATTCAATGGCCCGATGCGTCTCCGTAGCAGGTGCCACCAATGCCAGTTTGATTCTGTGTGCGCGACAGCTGTTTTCTAGGTAGAGACTTACCGCAAGTCCGCCAAAGGAATGTGCCAGACATGCATCGACAGGTCCATAGGTGCCCTCTAGGTCAGCAATGGCCTGCATGTATTCTGTCAGCGTCACCCGCCGGCCTTCACTTTTTCCATGTGCAGGAGCATCCATGGCAATGACCTCATAGCCTTTACGCATCATTGGCACCACATATCCATCGAACTTGTAAGCGCAGGATCCGAACCCATGCAGGATGAGTAATTTCTTGGGCGACGGATGGTTCCATCGGTAGATCTGTACCTTCCTAGCACCCGAGGTCAGCCAAAGCTGTTCTGACTTCCTGAATATGTCTGGCGTTTGTCTAGGCAGCCTGGAGAAAGGGGTAAAGAAGAGCTGCAAAGCCATTTTTGCAGCCACCTCTGTGGAAAAGACGGCGGTCAAATTGAGACGTGCTCTCATAAACCCAGTGGCAATTGCTGACGCCAACTTCATTGGAAGGATTTTGATACAATTTTAAAAAGGAATCAGATGGGCAAAGCTACAGTTACTTGGACACAAGAGTTATCCATATTTTTGGTCTATGCTACAAACAGCAGAAGGCCTCGCCGAGCATTTTTCAAGAGTCCGGGCATTTGTCTTTGACATGGATGGGGTGCTCACCGACGGTGGCCTGTGGCTTCTTGAGGCAGGGGAGTGGCTGCGCCGGATGCACATACATGACGGCTTTGCCCTGCAACTTGCCGTGCGAAAAGGGTATCGGGTAGCAGTGATTTCTTGCGCTGAATCCAGGCCAGTAAGATTACACCTTGGGCAATTCAATATACAGGAAGTACATATGTCTGTGAGTGACAAGGCGGTCTGCCTTAAGGGATTGTTGAAATCATGGGGGCTGGCTGCGTCAGCAGTCTTGTATATGGGGGATGACTTGCCAGACTTGCCCGCCATGCGGTTGGCTGGCATTGCCTGTTGTCCTGCTAATGCCACCTCAGATGTGAGAGCAGTAGCCGCCTATATTTCTACTCTTGAGGGAGGCAATGGTTGTGTCCGGGATGTCATAGAAAGGGTGCTTCGGTCAAAGTCAGACTGGCAATTGCTGGATGGGATACAAAGTGTCTAAATCCGTTACCTTCATATCATGAGAACCCTGGGTGCTTTTTTCAGGCTTGTCAGGTTCCCCAACTTACTGTTCATCGCGTACACCCAAACCCTTTTTCAGTATTACGTCATTATACCGGCATATCATCATCAGTCTGGAGCGCATCTTTCGCTGACCGAAAAAGTATTCTGGCTGTTGGTGCTCGCGTCCGTCTGTATCGCGGCAGGTGGGTATGTCATAAATGACTACTTTGATCTGAATATCGATAGGGTCAATAGGCCCAAGCGTCTTGTCATTGAGAAGACCATCCCCCGACGTCACGCCATCATTTGGCATCTGATCCTTTCGCTAGCAGGTGTTCTCTTCAGCCTGTGGGTATCTCTTATTACAAAGAATGGATCCATCGTCGTCTTAAATACTATAGCAGCCATACTCCTCTGGTTATATTCTACCACTTTCAAGAGGCGTTTGCTGGCAGGCAATATCGTCATCTCAGCTCTGACCGCCTGGGTGGTCCTTGTATTATATTTCGCAGAGTCTGGCCTGCCATGGAATATGTATAGTCAGGCACAGGCTCAATACGTATCCTCCATCTACTTGTACGCTGTAGTCTACGCAGGCTTTGCTTTTATCGTATCTGCTATCCGGGAGGCCGTGAAAGACATGGAAGATCGTTTGGGCGACCAAAGGCACGGCAGGAGGACTATGGCAGTGGCCTGGGGATTGAGATCCACAAAGGTCTATACCGCCTCTTGGCTGACCGTCCTTTTCCTAGCAGTAGCCAGCTTTTCCATCTATTTTTCTATCCGTGGTTATTGGGTGCTACCTCTAGTCATGGTCGCTACAGTCATCATTCCATGCTTTGCTATCCTGCGACAGCTTTGGGATGCCCATACACCTGAAACATTTGCCCGATTCAGCCAATGGCTAAAATGGGCGATGCTGGGAGGTACTTCCTCCATGTTTTTTTTACCATAAACGACAGCTGGCTTGACCGTCATCTCAAAATGAATCAAGACAGAATGGATCAAGACAAACGTCCCAGCTTGCGTTTGAACAGGAAATACAATAGGTAGCCCGTGATCCTCCATTGACCGGTCAGTAAGTACTGAAAAGATACTTTCAAATTGGAAATGGTATGTTCAGGCGCTCTCTTTATCCAGTGAAAAGCGGCCAAAGAAAGATAGTTTTTTCGAATCGCTTCCTCCGACCGAAGGGGAAATGATTTCAGGATGCGTTCGTAGAGTTCTCTACGTAGGACAATCTCTGGCTCCTGTACCAATCGATTCCGCTTGGAAAGTCGCTCGTAGTCCCAGGTCTGGTCGATATAAATCTTTGCTTCTGGCACATATAGGATTCTCGGGTTGATCATGGCGACAGACAGCTCAAAATGTGAATCTTCGATGCTGCGGAAAGAAGGCCATTTCACAGTACGGATCTGATGGAAATCCCATAACAAAGAACCGGTGCCCCAGATGCGGTGGCCCGTCAGGATGCTGTCCATTATGTTGTCAAAAGGTCGCCAGTTTTCCCTCAACCTTGACTGACCCGTATGTATGTTTAGGCTACAAGAATAGGTTGCCACGAGACCTGGTGTGCCTAAATGTGCTTGTAATAGTACTTCCAGGCAGTTGTCTGATAAATAGTCGTCGCTATCCAGGAACATCACATAATTGGTATGTGCGGGCAATGCATCCATACCCGCCTGCCTCGATCCGCCTGGCCCTATATTGACTTGATTCTTCAGCAACGAAACTGATATCCCTAATTCCGTAAGGCTATGGGAAATGCTTGCTGGGAGTGGTTCCGATCCGCAGTCATCCACCAGAATGACAAGAGAGGGCAGGGTTGTCTGCGTGATGAGAGAATTCACACACCTTGACAGCTTATCCATTTCATTGAAAAATGGAATGACAACTGCGATATTTTTTTTCTTATCTGACATTTGATCAGTGGACTCGCACAGGACTGCATCCATTCGGTGGGAATTGGCTTCTTTCAGCTTCGATAATCGTGCCCCGATATCAATAACACTTTGCACAACGTTCGATAGCGGTAAGTCACTGCCAAATTATGCAACATATGCCATCCCAGCAAGGGCTCCTGTTGATCGGCAATTCATTTCATTTCTCGATATTCGCCTCTAACATATCTTATGCAACCTATTGTACTTGCCTCGGGTTCTCCGAGACGCCGTCAACTGCTGGAATGGGCAGAGATCCCTTTTCATGTGATTGTCAGTGACGCCGACGAGTCCTTTACTCCCGGGACAGCCCCCCATACTGCCGCAATGCTAGTCGCCGGCGCTAAGGCCAGGGCCGTGGCAGCCAGAGGGGATTATAAGTTACTCGATCCAAGGCGCCCGATCCTGGCAGCCGATACGATGGTCGTACTGGAGGGAGATATCATCGGAAAACCAAGGGATCGGCAGGATGCCATTCATATACTGTCAAGACTTTCTGGCCATCGACATGAAGTCGTCACTGGCGTTGTGCTGCTTCAAGAGGAACGCTGTATCGAATTTTCTGATATCACCGCTGTCTGGTTCAACGAATTGCCCCTAGAAGGAATTGAGCACTACGTGGATCGTTATGCGCCCTATGATAAGGCTGGTTCCTATGCCATCCAGGAGTGGGTTGGCGTCGTTGGGATCCGACGGATTGAAGGCGACTTCTATAATGTGATGGGGCTTCCTATCAGTCGGGTAGTGTCTGCACTAAACTCGTTTTTTTAACCATTCTCATCGACATTTTTCTGAAAATAAGAGGGGTACTCTCCTTGGCCTCCTTTTTAACGGCCTATATTTTTGGATCAGCGAAGGACTTACTGCGCCTACATCTGATGCGGACTCTCATGATGTAAATATTTCATCTGTATGAATGAAGCTTTATTACAGTTCATTTGGCAATATCAGTATTTCAGTAAAACAAAGCTGCAGACGACTGCTGGAGAGGATATTGAAATCTATTCGACCGGTATTTTGAATCGGCACCAGGGTCCTGATTTCTTAGATGCCAGGATTCGAGTCGGTTCTATTTTATGGTGTGGCCCAGTAGAACTGCATGTGCATTCAGCTGACTGGCATGCGCATGGCCACCAATCTGACCCTCATTACCAACAAGTGATCCTGCATGTTGTATGGATGGATAATGCATCTTTCGATCCTATACATCCGGTACTAGAGTTATCGGGTCGGATATCCAAAATCATTGAACAAGTATACCTGGGCTGGATGCATCAGCTTTCACGAATTCCTTGTGAGGCCGAAATGAAGCGACTTTCTTTATACCCTTCTTCTGGATGGATAACAAAACTGCTGGAGGAAAGGCTGTGCAGGAGGTCAGAACAGATTCATGCTGCGTTGGAAGGCACTCAGGGTGACTGGGAGACATGTTTTTGGTGGCAACTCGCCAGAAGCTTTGGCCATCGGGTCAATGCAGATACTTTTGAAGAATTAGCCAAATCCCTGCCATTGTCGATGTTGTCCAGACATCGATATTCGGTACAATTGCTTGAGTCGTTGCTCATTGGACAATGCGGGCTGCTGAGTATCCAGTCTACCGAACCCTACGTACAACTTCTCCAGCGAGAATACGGTTTTTTAAAGCATAAACACAAGCTGCAACCGATACGGAGCTTTGTGAAATTCCTTCGCATGAGACCACACAACTTTCCAACGGTCCGATTGGCTCAACTGGCTATGCTCCTCCATCGCATTCATCAGCCTTTTCAACAGCTCTTATGTTTGGATTCATTAGACGAAGTATGCCATCAATTCACGGTGACTGCCAACGATTTTTGGAACTATCATTATCGTTTGGAGAAAAAATCTGCTTATCTGGAAAAAAAAATTGGAAGAGACATGCTGATGGGGATTGTTATAAATGCCTTCGTCCCCTTTCTCTACGCCTATGCGCAATACTATTCAGTCCCTTTATTTCGAGACCGTGCCTTGCAGTGGCTGGCCGAGGCAGATCCGGAGCAAAACGCAAACTTGCGCGTCTTCCTGCAAGGAGGTCAAAAGCCGGCTTCAGGGGCAGAAACACAAGCACTATTAGAATTGGAGCGGGAATATTGCTCCAGGAAGAGATGCCTTGATTGTGATGTGGGGCAGCGACTGATGTCAGTACAACAAGGCAGACAGAACGACCTTTCTATTCCTGATTCAGTTCAGCGCGCGACTTTGGCCGTAATGCCGATCTCCACTTAAATCCCGGAAGCTCTTTCTTCTCTGCCGGTATCTGACGAAAAGGATACGTCACGCCTTCAATACCATTTATCCATGAGACTTTCTTCAACTCCTTATGGAGAAAGAAAAACCAAATGGCATCTGCTTTGGCATGGTTAAGTCCAAAATAAGAACTGTCTTCATCCTGTAGATAGTAGATGCTTTCCGCACTGCCTTTAGCCCGCAATCGCTCTAAGCTACCCTCATGAAAAAATCCATTCAGCAGGTTCCCACGAATCTGATTGAAGAGGGCCTCTGCATCCATCGAAGCGGCAAAGCCATTTTCTATCACAGTCACTTCTCTAGGCTGCTGATTTTTCGTGTATAACAAGATGGTATCGCCGGAAATCTGACTGCCACGGGCCCATAAAACCGGGTCTTTGAATAGCCGGAAAGTGGAGTCTGCGCTAGCGTAGACTAGGCTATCACAGATAGCTTGCATGGAATCTGAAAAAATTTTTACATGGTGATAGGCTTTAAAGAGCCGTACACTGTCCGTTGACCTGTCATTGAGAAGCTTTTCCCCGGTCAGGGCAGATCCTGTCTTGTCAGGTTCCGCCCGCGGTTCGGCTTTCTTGTCGCCTTTTGGATCAGCTGACAAGGCTTTCAGCTCCATGGGCTTGGAGGCGATCGGAGCTCTAGCCAGATTGCTGTCGGGGGACTGTATGCCGGTCTTGGAAAAGATTCCTTGCTTTTCGATTTTAGAAGTATCCGCTAGGAGTATTTGCAGGGATTGTAATGTGTCGGCAGAAATGAAAAGAGAATCGCCATCCTGCCGCATCACCATGACAGGTTTTTGGGTGGCGAGCATACGACCATCTATATTGTTAAATTCGGTTAACCCAGCTAGGATGGTAGCGCCTTGTACCGTATCCCGATAGATGACCTTCCCGGAAGCGATCCCTGCACCACTCTTTTTATCATAGTTGATTTGGTCGGCTATCACGAATTGTGTGCTGTCCTCAATGGTTGGACGCTGGCTAAACGACGCCTTGCCCGTTCGAAGTTCGTAGTATCCTGACCGGGTCCGTATCAATGTTCTTCCATCCCGTATCGACGTCTCAGATACAAAAGTGGCTGTTTCGCTGTCCACATTATAACGCAAAGTGTCAGTCGCCATGGTGTATTCAGGATCAACGAGTTGTACATTCGTATGAAAAAAGGCCTCCTTTGTATCTGCCTTGTAAACGCCATACTTGCTGGTCAACACAGAATTGCCGTTCACTAGCTTACCACCTTTGTCATAGGTACCCGTCTTTTCTGCTACACTGTATTGAAGTTCATCCGTGGTCAGTATGCCCTTGCCATCGGTGAGTCGTACCTTCTTTCGAAGGACTGCCACCCGACTTTCACCCATATAGGTTAGCTGCTGCGCATACGTATGGACACTGTCAGCATCATTGATATGGATGCTGCCAAAAGCCTCTACCATATTTCGACGCTCATCCTTGACAGCACTATCGCAAAAAAAACGAGTTGACCCCTGCAGCAACTCCACATTGCCTGCCAGTATGTAGCTCTCAGTCTGGTCCTGAGTCCTTACGATGGTAAGCCGGTCCGAACGGATGATTTGGACGATGCGTCTGTTGTCAGGGCTTGCATCGCCGGGTTCCTGTGCAATTGAAGAGAGGGCCGCCGACGTCAGAAGAAAAAAGAAGGACACCGGCATGGCAATGTACCTCATGGTTGGGGAACTTTGCCTGTACTGTCAGGCAGAGGGCTCATTAACGGCAGCTCTTTATCTTTTCTGCCAAAGACAGAGAATTGTATATACCTCTTGGGGTGCATTCTGAAGTCTTGGAGCAATATGTTCAGGCTGTTGGCCGTAGCATCTAGGTTTCTGTAAAGTTTTGGATCTTGTAGCAACAGGCCAGCCGTGCCGGTACTTTTATTAACTTGCTCAAGCGTCTTATTTAGGTTGTCGACGGCCGATTGAATCTTACTCAACATCTCATCTATTTCAATTGAGGAAAGCTTAGCAGAGACTACTTTCAGATTTGACAGAATGGCATCAATCGTGTCATTGTTTTTCTGAAGGTTGCCCGTTATAGCATTTGCATTCCGAAGGGTAGATGCCAAGTCTCCTTTGCGGATATCCATAAGGGTTTTAAGGGATCTGCTGGCGTCCGATAAATCACCCAGCATTGATTTCATGTGAGCCTTCGAAGATGGATCTAGCACTCCACCCACTTGTTCTAAAAGTGAATCCAAAGATTTGAGCGTCCCGTTAACATTCGTCATGACAGGACTGATGGCTCCCTTGATGTCGTCCAGTATGCCTGTGGCAAGGATGGTGCGGATGGTATCTCCATTGGCAACCAGTTTATTGGATTGGCCGCGTATGATGTTCACGAAAGTACTTCCCAAAGGGTTGGCATTGATGACCGCGTATGAGTCGTCAGGTATATTCACATCCCTGCTGAGATGGAATCCTACCACAACACCAGATACGTTTTCGTCGAACTCTTCCATCTGGGTGACATTTCCCACTTGCAGCCCGTTGATGCGTACGGCATCAGACGTGCTCAGCCCATCTGTCCGTGTGAAGACAGCGTAGATGGCATCTTTCCTGGCCATCAGGTTTCTGCCCTTCAGGAAGTTGAACCCGAGGATGAGGAGCGTGATGGCGAAGGCAGCCAGAACTCCAACGCGTGTCTCGTTCGAAACCTTCATGTCATCAAAGATACATGGCTTGCAGATGGAAACAAAAAGGGCCGGGACCGATCAGGGTAAACTGCGAAAACACTCTTTTCAGGATCAGGTATTTCTACCGGCTGCCAGCGGGGATTGACTTCGCCGGCAAAGAGGAATCCGCTCGTCCTGGCAGCGGGTTTTCAAGCTGCATTTTATAGCGGACAACTCCTCGGACAATCGCATCTGCCACTTGCGTCTGCCCTTCTTCACTGTTCAGGTAGTCTTCTTCCTCTGCATTGGTGATATAACCTGTTTCAACAAGGACCGCTGGCATATTAGTCGCCTGCAACACCCATATCCCCATGTGATTGCGCTGTAAGACACCCCAGCTTCGTCTGTCAGTCCGTACGAACTCATCCTCAATAAAAGTACCCAGCTTCACGCTGTTTTTGAAGTATTTCTGAGACCAAAGATGTGCCATGATCTTAGCCTCTGTACTCTCCGGGTCGGGAATATTCATGACCTCGGCATCCGACTCGAATCGGGGCTGCTCCAGGAACTCTTCTGCCTTCTTGCCCGCCCTATCAGATGCAAACACATAGGTAGACGTACCATAGGCTGGATTGGGCGTCGTCCAAGTATTATAGACAGGTTGCTTCTTCGTATATTTCTTTTTTTTACTCCCCTTACCCCTATAATAGGTAACTGTCTTATAACGGAGGAATTGCCGATGCTTGATGGGTGGGGCTGCGTTCACGTGTATACAAAGAAATAAGTCGCCTTTTTCCCGGTTGGCGATTTCTGCCTTTTCCCGTGGATTATGGAAGACGTCAATCGTGCGCGTCATAACAATCCGCGTATCCGGCAATGCCTTCCGAAGCATTTCCTCCACTTTCAGGCTGATTTTTAATGTCAGTTCAGCTTCCGTAGAATATCGACCTTTGGCCCCCTGATCCGACCCACCATGACCGGGATCAACGATGATCGTTCGGAGGCGAGGACCCTTGGTCGTGGTCTGGGCTACCAAAACGGGTGAAGGAAACAAAATCAGAAAGATGCAAACCATGCGAGCGCTGTGGAGTAGGAACATTGAGAAAGAATTTATGCAGGGTTTGGTGCAGTTATGCTAATCTGCGACTTCGTAGGAATTATGGTTATTTTTGTATGCCCACCATGACAGGATGCTCAAGCAAAAATAATCCAATTTCCAAAAAAGGTCCTGCCCTTTCGTCAATGCTTCACATCTTTTTAGCATTTCTTGCCTTATTCCCAGTCCAGAAAGGGTTTTCTGATCCTGCCGGTCATCCCCCATGGCAAGATACCATCGTACAACCGCTGACTTCCAGACTTCAAAGCGTCGATAGGCCATTAAAGACAGACACCCTTCCTAAGCCTTCCATAGATAGTGGAAAGACCGTGAGCAAGGCAGATACGTTTACATACCGCCTTTCTGCAGATACCCTCGACGCCCCCATCCAATATAAGGCGGAGGATTCCATGGTACTAGAGGTAGATTCTCGCCGGATACTGCTTTATGGGCGTACGGAAGTGACATACGCTGAGGTGACCCTCAAAGCGCCTAGCCTGGTATTTGACCAGGCCACCAATATTGTCACAGCTAAAATGGGTAGGGATACAACCGGGAAAGTCCAAGGGATGGCAAAACTCACGCAGGGTGAAACAACCACCGTCAGCGACAGCATCCGGTTCAATTTCAAAACGCAACAGGGATTGACCTACAACTCCTTTTTTCAGCAAGATGAAATATACAACTTCGCCCAAAAAGTAAAGAAATCCGACCCAGAGACTTTCTTTGCTGCCAAAGGGCGGTTTACGACCTGTAACCTAGATACTCCCCATTTTGCCTTTCGCTTCAACAAAGCTAAGTTCATCAATAAAAAAATAGCCGTTACAGGCCCCATTCATCCAGAGTTTGAAGACGTCCCCGTACCTATCTACCTCCCATTTGCCATCTTCCCGCTCGCCTCTGGCCGACGTTCCGGCTTCATACCGCCGCAGTTCACCGTCACAGAAGATTTCGGCCTCGGGCTAGAAGGTATGGGCTACTATAAAGTCATCAACGATTACCTGGATGCAAAGGCCTGGGGGGATTTCTACTCTTATGGCAGCTGGAGGATGAACTTTTCACCCTCATACCGGAAGCGTTATCGCTATAATGGAACATTCAATATTAGCCTGCAGAATACCAAATTTGCATTCAAAGGAGACCCTGACTATCGCCGGAACAAAAGCTTCTTTGTCACCTGGTCCCACGGCATGGATAGCAAAGCAAGGCCTGGCGTCAATTTCAGTGCCAGCGTCCAGGCAGGAAGCAGCAAATACCTGTCACTTGTGCCCAATGGGGCCCTCCTGAACGCCGGTGCGGGAGGCGACCGCGGAGGTAACTACATGCAGCCCGTCAATTTTACCAACCAACTCAACTCTACCATCTCCCTTCAAAAAAACTGGATCGGAAGGCCCTTCAATCTCAGCATGAATATCAACCATAACCAGAATACCAATACCAAACTCGTCAACCTAAGCCTTCCAGACATCACCTTTGTGATGAATACAATCTATCCCTTCCAGTCAAAAGATATGGTAGGGGAGTCAAAATGGTACCAAAAACTCGGTGTAGGGTTCAACAGCAACGTCCGCGGGCAGGTCTCCTTCTATGATACAGCATTCCGACTCAAGCAGCTGGTAGATACTTTTCAGTGGGGCGCTGTACACGACATCCCCATTACCCTCTCCCTGCCCGCCCTCGGCCCTTTGCAAATTGCACCAAATATTTCTTACAGAGAACGCTGGTATGCCCAGCAGCTATATCGAAGATGGAATCCACTGACAGAAAAGCTGGACACAACCATACAAAAAGGCTTCTTTACAGGACGCGAGATGTCTGCCGGTATTGCGTTCAATACAGCCTTCTTCGGAACATACCTTGCTACCAAAAAGGATGCACGGGTACAGGCACTTCGACATGTGATGCGTCCACAGATGAGCGTCAATTACCGACCAGACCTGATGAAAGCCTTCTACTACCGAGAGCGCGTCGATAAGGCCGGGAACTATCAACTGCTTTCGGTGTATGATGGCTCTTTATATGGGCCCTTCTCTCCCGGCGAAAATGGTGGTATCGGCTTTGGAATCGACAACAACCTGGAGATGAAAGTGAAATCTAAGACGGATACCACGGAAGAAGGCATCCGAAAGGTGAAGTTGATAGATGGATTTGGCATCAATGGCGGGTACAATTTTCTAGCAGATTCTTTCAAGCTATCTTCATTTAGTGTCTATGCACGCAGCATGCTTTTTGACAAGATCAGCATCACTGCCAATGGAACCATAGACCCCTATGAATCCGACCCCCTGACCGGCACCTCCAAAGACCGTTATGTCTGGCAGAACAACCGCTTTCGTCTTGGCAACATTGTGAATGGAAGCCTTAATATGTCCACCTCCCTGCAGAGCAAGAAGAAGGATGACCAGAAAAAAAGCAACGAAGAAGCTCTGCGACAACAGTCCGAAAATCTATCTCCAGACCAGGTCATGCAACAACTCGACTACGTCAGGCGCAACCCAGGAGAATTTACAGACTTCAACATCCCCTGGTCGCTGAATTTGGGTCTAAGCCTTAGCTTTTCTAGGATGCGTCAGCCAGATTACACATACCGCACTGAATTTACGTCAAGCTTCAATTTCAGTGGAGACTTCAACATTACTCCCAAGTGGAAAATGGGTGCTACCGGTTTCTACGATCTGCGAACAATGCAGCTTCAATCACTAACCACCTTTGTCTCCCGTGACTTACATTGCTGGCAGATGTCTATTAACGTTACACCGGTAGGCCTCTTCCGATTTTTCAATCTGAATATCAGTCCTAAGTCAGGAATGTTGAGAGACCTGAGGATCAACCGTACCCGTTATTTTTACTCTAATTAGTCAAGCGAACTATGCTGCTCTAGGTGTGCCCACATGATATGAAATACTTTATGCTGTAACTGAATGGGGTCATCTCCCACTTGCACAGGAACGGGCGATAGAAATTCTAGTTGGAGCTTGCCGGGCCGAAAGTCATAGGGAGGGAGGCTGGGGAGCATCCTCCCGGTACCTGTAATCAAGGCTGGCATGATCGGCTTTCCGGTCTCACAGGCCAGCCGAAAAGCCCCATTGTGAAAATCCTTGAGCGGCTTTCCTGTTTGATTGCGTGTACCCTCGGGATAAATACACATATGCATCCCCAGCTCTAACACACGGCGCATCTCCAGATAGCTGTCTCGGCGACTTTTTTCACTTTTTCGATCTACCAGCACAGAGCCCCGGCGATAGATAATGCCAAAGAGCGGGATTTTGGCCATCTCTGTCTTTGCGATCGTTTTGTTGGCACCGGGTATACCCGGACTGCTGACAGGTACATCCATCAGAGAGCTATGGTTACAGACAATGATGTAATTCTGTCCTGCCTGAAAAAACGCTTTGCCACGGATGAACAGCCGGACGCCTGCCAATGGAAAGAATATTGCCATCCAGGTTCGGCAAAGCCAAATGACTTTACCTGTTCGCTGAGGCTCATTCCAAAAGCCTGTCAGCCAAATGGGAATAATGAAAATACACATGGTTAGGAAGAACATGAGGCCGGTGTAAACAATGCGTATCCATGGGAGTAACTTCTTCATTGCTGTCTGGGTGATTGAAGGTTCCAGTCGATCGGTGATATTCCGTGCTGCAACAGCCACTGATTTGTTCGACTGAAGTGCTTGCAGCCAAAGAAGCCTTTTTCTGCAGAAAAGGGGGAGGGGTGCGCTGCCGTCAGGATCAAGTGTTTGCTTGCGTCAATCAGCGCTTGCTTTTCCTGGGCAAACCTTCCCCATAGTATGAAGACAAGATGGTCTTTTTTCTCAGAAAGTAATTGGATAAGACTGTCTGTAAATTGTGCCCAGCCAATACCTGCATGACTGTTTGGCTCATTTGCCCGGACTGTGAGGGATGCATTCAACAACAGCACCCCTTGCCTGGCCCACGGTGTGAGATCACCATGAGCAGCGTTGATATGACATCCGATGTCACTGGCCAGCTCCTTATAGATGTTCAATAGGGATGGTGGAAGACGGATGCCCTTGGGAACCGAGAAACAGAGCCCATGGGCTTGCCCCGGCCCGTGATATGGGTCTTGGCCAAGGATTACCACTTTCGACAAATGGAATGGTGTTTTGTCAAAAGCATTGAAAATGAGGGCACCCGGAGGATATATGGTTTTCCCGGTGCTTTTTTCAGCCTTTATATGGTCGGCCAGCCCTTTGAAATATGCTTTTTTGAATTCATGCTGCAAAACCGCCTTCCATGAGGGCTCTATCTGTACTTCCATCCTCAAATATCCAGAAAACTCGCGTTTCTTCTACAGTCGGTAGAATCTTCGGCGGAGACCCATGGGTATGAGAGAGATTCATCTATTTTTTTTATTGATTAACTTTGTCATGTTGGTAGCCCTTTGCTATGCGCCAAGCATGTCCAAACGTCATGGCAAAGGGTCTTCCGGAAATGGTCCCGTAGCTCAGTGGATAGAGCATCAGCCTTCTAAGCTGGTGGTCATTGGTTCGAATCCAATCGGGATCACCTGAAAATGGACTCCTCCATCGTTTCGCAGTTGTGAGGTCCAATCGGATCACACGGTCATCGAAGAGTCAGTAATAAAATTGCTTTTGTAAGGCTTCCGCTATTTCATGGCTGCGGCTTCCAATTGATGGAAGATTTCCTCGAATTCTCTTTCTTTTATTGTCAAGTTAGCTATTAGCGACTGATAATCTTTTTCAGTCAAAGCAAACCGGTTCATGTCTTCATAAATGCCTGGTTCGGTGAGTGCCTTTTCAATATTTGCTTTTTCTGACAAAAGAATTTCGATGGATGCTTCCACCTCCTTCATTTTTTTCTCCAGTTTCCGAATCCGCGACATTTTTTCCTTTTCTGCCTGTGCGCGTGTTGGGTCAGGCGCATTTTCATTCTTTTTGGGGGCACTCGCTGTCTTGATAGTTGCAGTATCTGCCAGAGATTGATTTTTTTGTTTTAGCATCCTCTCCTTCCAGGCAACCCATTCGTCATATCCGCCCTTGAATTCGCGTATTACACCTTCTTCAATGCTCCAGATTTTATTGGCCGTGCGTGAGATGAAATATCGATCGTGACTGACAAGGATATAACTTCCTTCATATTTATGCAGCGCTTCAATCAGTAATTCCACAGAGTGTATATCGAGGTGGTTCGTAGGCTCATCCAGTAACAGAAAGTTTGCCTTGCTGGTAATGGTCTTGGCCAATGCCACCCTAGCTTTCTCGCCTCCGCTAAGTACCTTGATGCGCTTGTCTGCATCTTCGCCGCTAAAAAGGAAGCACCCTAGAAGTGTCCTCAATTCGAGTTCTGTCTTTTGGCTGCCTGCCAGCATCATCTCTTCTAATATAGTATTGCTAAGATGTAGAGCTTCTAGCTGGTGTTGTGCGTAAAAACTCTGCACCACATTATGTCCCTGTATTCTCTCTCCCCCAAAAGATTCAATACCTGATACGATCCTCAACAGGGTCGACTTTCCCTTCCCATTCGCCCCGATCAGTGCAATCTTATCACCTCGTTCGATTTCAGCGGAGGCATCAGAGAGGATGGTGAGTTCTCCAAACATTTTTGACACCTGACGTAAGGTGGCAATGGTTTTTCCGGGTATGCGTTCAATCTGGAAGTTGATGCGGATTGAAGGCCTTTCCAAACTGGCTTCTTCCAGTCTGTCAAGTTTTTCAAGACGCTTGATTATGCTTTGCGCCTGCGTGGCCTTGGATGCTTTTGCCTTAAACCGCTCCACAAAACGTTCTTGTTGACGGATATAGTCTTGCTGGTTTTCGAAAGCCCGTTGCTGGAGCTCCATGCGTAAGGCCTTCTCAGTCTCGTAGAACTGGTAGTCGCCTGTATAGATGTGGAGTTGCTGTTGATACAATTCCACAATCTTTGTGACCATTCGGTTCAAGAACCATTTGTCGTGACTGACCATGACTACGGAACCCTGATAGTGTACAAGATATTTTTCCAGCCATTCAATGGATGGAAGATCCAGGTGGTTGGTAGGTTCATCTAATAAGAGCAGATCTGGCTTCTGCAGGATCATCTTTGTAAGCAGTACCCGCATCCTCCAGCCGCCACTAAATTCTCGGTAAGGGCGATGGATGTCGGCATTCGAAAAGCCAAGTCCTTGTAAGACTTCTTCCGTTCGATGACGGATATTGTAGCCATCCAGCGTTTCCATCTCTTGCAACATATCTGTATATAGAAGCAATTTCTCATCTTCATAGTGTGCCTCCAGCTCCTTTCCGATACGCTCTATATCCGACTCCAGCTGAAGTACCCGTTCAAATGCCCCCATTGCGACGTTCAGGATGCTATCATCCGTCTCGAAGGCAAGTAAGTCTTGATGGAGGTAACCAATGGTCGTGCCCCGACTTCTCTCTACAGTCCCGGCAGAAGGGGTATATTCCCCCACCAGCAGCCGGAGAAGTGTTGACTTACCTGTACCGTTGTAACCGATCAGTCCAATGCGTTCATTCGGCTTAATATGCCAGGTGGCATCCTTTACTATGGCCCTGGCGCCGAATTCAAATGTTACGTTTTGTAGCCCTGCGAGCATGTAGTATCTCTATTTGTGCGGCCCAAAGGTACAGTACCGGATTATCTTCGACCTTACCTACTTTTGAATAAAATTCAAAGATGCGTTGCTGGTTACTTACTATTGCCTCTCTACCGTTTGCTGCCTGCGGAGGAAACGTCCGTGAAACATCTTCTACCTCGAATCAAGAGGTGAAAGTGCGCCTCCTTTCCGAAACTGCTGCAGGCATGGATCATTTGTATAGTGCCTATTTATCTATAAAAAATACCTTGGTGGAATCTGACGCAGTAGCGGCTGATACAGATGCCTTGAACATGCTACAAGTGGTGGATAGTCTCTCAAACGACCGTATGTTCCAATCCGCAGACTCGACAATGCCGATTGCCTCCCTAGAGCCACTCATACAATCCTTTCTAAAAGCGAAGACCTTATCAGAGAAAAGACGTTCCTTTCAGTCTATTGGCATGTCCTTGCAACGTTTGCTGTCGCACCCGGGTAGTGCATCAAGGCCTGTCTATATTCAAACTTGCCCAATGGCTTTTGATGATACCGAAGCAGCCTCCTGGTTGAGTGATTCTAGAGAAATTGTGAATCCCTATCTGGGTAAAAACCATCCGAAATACGCCTCTGGTATGTTGCACTGCGGGGAATTAACGGATTCACTTGGTTTCAGATAAACTAAGCTCTCTTTTTTGAACCTCCCAGCCTGCTTTTTGTTAATAGCGTAATCATGGCCAGAGTTTCATCGGTTCTCACTTTTCTGTTTCTATGTTTTTCCATTGCTTTGAGTGGCCAGTCCCGCTTTTCTGTCAGTGGATTTGTGCGTGACTCCCTAAGTCAGGAGACCCTTATCGGGGCTTCACTCACCTTGAAAGGGCAGGGGAGGGGGATTAATACCAACGCCTATGGTTTTTTCTCTTTGTCGCTTCCTGCCGGAGAGCATGTTCTTGTCGTCAGCTACGTAGGCTATGCACCGCGCGAACTATCTATCCGGTTATTTGGAGACCTGAGGCAAGATGTCACCCTCCAGCCCATCGGTAGCCTATCACAGGAAATTGTCGTATCCTCCCGAAAGCGGGATGCTAATGTCCGTGATGCACAGATGGGGAAAATTGATCTGCCCATGAGCAAGATACGTTCCCTGCCTGTAATCTTTGGAGAGATAGACCCATTAAAAACACTTCAATTATTACCTGGAATAACGACTGCCGGTGAAGGTAATAGCGGCATCTATGTGCGGGGAGGAGGACCTGATCAAAACCTCATAATGTTAGATGATGCCGTCGTTTATAACACTGGGCATTTATTTGGTTTCTTTTCCGTCTTCAATGGGGATGCGATCAAAAATACTTCTATATTCAAAGGTGGTATGCCCGCTCAATATGGTGGTCGGCTTTCCTCTGTGCTTGATATCTCCATGAAAGATGGAAACATGCGTGATTTTTCAATGGAAGGGGGCATAGGTACCATCGCTTCTCGTTTTTCCGTCCAAGGTCCCCTTCAGAGAGATAAAGCCTCTTTCATTGTTTCTGGAAGACGTACATACATAGACCTATTGGCAAAACCATTCATATCAAAAAAGAGCCAATTTTATGGCTCCGGGTATTATTTCTATGATATGAACGTAAAAGTCAACTGGAAGATGACAGAGAAAGACCGCTTTTATCTGAGTGGATATTTCGGTCGCGATGTCTTCGACTTTGTGAATAGCAGGCGTTCTTTTGATATCGACATTCCTTGGGGAAATACCACCATGACCGCACGCTGGAACCATATTTTCTCACCCAGGATGTTCTCCAATACCACCTTGGTATATAATGACTATAATTTCAGCTTTGGTGCCAAGCAGAATGATTTCCAGATAAAATTGCGAAGCGGAATTAGAGACTACACCCTAAAGACAGACTTTGACTTTTACCCCGTTACTGGCCATCGTATTAAATATGGTGGTCAATTTACTTTTCATCGCTTCACGCCTTCTGTTGTCTCTGGGAGGCAGGACACGACCGTATTTTCTCCCAATAATGCCCAGCTTAAGTATGCGGCTGAGACTGCCGTATACCTTCAAGATGACTGGGATCTTGGAGAACGTTTGAAGCTTAACGCAGGCATACGCTGGAGCAGCTTCACACAAGTTGGCCCTTATCGTAGGTATGCGACAGATGTTGCCGGCAATCGCACAGATAGTAATACCTACGCTCGGCTAGAGCCTGTCAGAACCTACCATGGATTAGAGCCAAGGCTAACAGCTCGTTATTCTTTAGGGGAGATGTCTTCGCTAAAGGCCTCTGCTGCCCGTAATTTCCAATATATCCATCTAGTCAGTAATTCCGGCACCACCCTGCCCACCGATGTATGGGTACCGAGTACCTATCGAGTAAGACCTCAGATAAGCTGGCAATATGCACTCGGTTACTATCAAAATTTACGTGAAGACATGTATGAGACATCCGTCGAGGTATATTACAAAACGATGGACAATCAAATTGAGTACAGAGAGGGCTATACACCTTCGACCCGGGATACAGAGGAAGAATTTGTATTTGGGAAGGGATGGAGCTATGGTGCTGAGTTCCTGGTCGACAAACGAAGAGGCAGGCTGACCGGATGGATCGGGTATACCCTCGCATGGACCTGGAGAAAATTTCCAGACCTCAACTTAGGCAATCGATTCCCCGCTAAATATGACAGAAGGCATGACTTATCTGTGGTAGGCGTGTATGAACTGAGTAAAAGATGGAAACTCTCGGGTTCCTTCGTTTATGCCACAGGGAATGCCACTACTTTACCAGAACGTTTCTACATCATCGAAGGCGTCCTAACGCAGGAGTATAGTAACATCAACCAATATCGGCTGAAGCCTTACCATCGGCTCGACCTCTCTGCTACATTGATACCACAGCGGAAAAATCCAAAAAAATGGAAAGGTGAATGGGTCTTTAGTGTGTACAATACTTATAGCAGACTTAACCCCTATTTTTTATTTTTCGAGCAAACTGGGAGCCCCTTCGAAGGGAACCTAAAAGTTCAGGCAAAACAAGTTTCCCTCTTCCCAGTCATTCCCTCTGTAACGTGGAATGTGAAAATATAATTACTTACATTAAATACTCCTTATTCCCGAAGACGGAATCTTACAGATCCGTTCGTTTGTTCTGTAGATGTTATATTTACTTCATACCTCCGGTCTTTCACTTTCACTACCATCAATGCTGTATTCGGTGGTATTTCTCCGAGGCTCTCAGCGAACATGACGAGCTCATTTTCTTTACGACCTCTATCCAGCGATAATTCGAGTGTAATAGGCGATGTCGATAGTTTTTTATGGGAAACCATTAGTTTATTGTTGAAGAACAAAGAAATGGTATCTCCATCAACCGAACCGTTATCATACAGTTCAACCGTGAATTCTGTGTACTCTATGTCAATGATCTGAAGGATCTTATTGGACCTGAGCTCCACTTTTGGAGAACTGGCTGAGGGTTGTATTGCTTCCGATTCTACGGAAAGCGGTGATGACTTTTGTATTGCCTCAAGCTTTTTTTCTGTCTGACTCAGTTCTGCGGATTTATCCCTGATTCCCTGTATCGGAAGGGGCGGCTTCCCGGTCGATGTGATGCTCGATCCTGATGTCTTTGGTTGTGAGGGAGATTGGGATATCCGAGGTTGCTGGGATGTATTCTCTGTAGATTTAGTATCCGCAGGGACATTTTTGGGGGGATTTGCTTTGCTTGCTGCCAATGTGGACTGTGAAGAAGGAGATATTGGCACTGCCCTAGCCAATAATCTTCTTTCAAGCCTTGTTTCTCCGGATTGTGCAGGGTCACCAGGCGTCGCGGATGTCCAGCTACCTTCGAGTGTTTCTATATCGCCTTGTTTTAAGTAGGTAAGTCGATGTGTCTGGAACATATCTTTGAAATCTGAAGGTGTATTCGACTTCACCTTCGAAACCTCTGTCACTGAAATCGACCTGCTTGGTTTGTCATAGGTACCTTGCAACTTACATATGACATAATGCCTTTTTCCTGAAATCATAAAATATGTATAGGAGTAGCCTTCCACAGTTGTCCCATTCATATCAAGTTCCATGATAAACTCTGTCTTTCCTCCCCAAACGTCTCCAGATGTTTTGAAGCTTCCGGTCCATTGACCCTTTAGGGCCTGTGCATTCAATGTTCCACAGGATAGAAAAAGGGTGCCTAGTAGCAGCAGGTGTGTCAAAGAGGCGGAAATGATGATATGGAATAGATTTCGAGAAATAGTCCGAGGCGTCATACGTTTAGGAGAATTGATTAGCTGTTGGCTAAGGCTGTAAATTAAGGTAATTCTGGACATGCAAATATCTAATAATTATATGCATGTTATAGATTTGAGCAACATAATAGTTCGTTAATTTTACATTCGTCTTGCTGGTATAACCGGCAAAAAAAGCCCAGATGATTCACATAACTCTTCCTGACGGTTCTGTGCGCACTTATCATAAGGGCGTAAGCGCTATGGAAATCGCTCGTTCGATCTCCGAGGGACTTTCGAAAAAAGTACTGGTTGCCCTGGTAAACGGACACGTCTGGGATGCTACCAGGCCCATCACAGCTGATGCCTCTTTGCGCCTGTTGACCTGGGAGGATAAAGATGGCAAAGAAACTTTCTGGCATTCTTCCGCTCACTTGATGGCGGAAGCCGTGGAGTCTTTGTTCCCGGGGGTAAAGTTCTGGGTTGGCCCGGCCATCGAGAAAGGTTTTTATTATGATATGGACTTGGGCGACAAAAAGATTTCAGAGGACGACCTTCGCAAGTTGGAAGAAAAAATGAATGTCTTAGCTTCCAATGCCAATCCGTATCTAAGGAAAGAAGTGTCAAAATCAGAGGCCATCACATATTTTAAAGAAAAAGGCGACGAATATAAACTTGATTTATTACAAGGTCTTGCCGACGGAGAAATCACATTTTATTCCCAGGGGCGCTTCACCGACTTATGCCGAGGCCCCCATATACCCCACACCGGGCTTATCCGTGCCATACGACTGACCAGCGTGGCTGGAGCCTACTGGAAAGGGGATGAGCGAAACCGACAGCTGACGCGAATCTATGGCGTGACGTTCCCGAACCGAAATGAACTGGACGAGCATCTTCAGATGCTGGAGGAAGCTAAAAAACGAGATCATCGGAAGTTAGGCAAGGAACTTGGCATTTTCACTTTCGACGATGATGTAGGCCCCGGACTTCCGCTTTGGATGCCTAACGGGACGGTCATCATTGAAGAGTTGGAAGAGCTTGCTCGGGAAACCGAGCGGGAGGCAGGATATAAGCGGGTTTCTACACCCCATATCGCCAAAGAAAACTTGTATCTGACCAGTGGACATCTGCCCTATTATGCAGAAAGTATGTACCCACCCATGGACCTGGAGGGAGTGAAATACTACCTCAAGGCCATGAACTGCCCACATCACCACAAGATTTTCTCCGCTGAGTCCAGGAGCTACCGCGAGCTTCCACTCCGACTCGCGGAGTACGGCACCTGCTATAGATATGAGCAGAGCGGAGAATTATTTGGCTTGATGCGTGTCCGCTGCCTGCACATGAATGATGCTCATATCTATTGTACGAGAGAACAGTTTGCTACTGAATTCAGGTCTGTTAATGAAATGTATCTCAAGTATTTCCGCATTTTCGGAATAGAGAAATATGTTATGCGGTTGAGCCTCCATGACCCTGAAAAGCTAGGGCAGAAATACATCGACGAACCCGCATTGTGGCTGGAAACGGAGTCCATGGTTAGGGAAGTCCTGACATCGTCTGACATACCGTTTGTGGAGGTGCCAGACGAAGCCGCCTTCTATGGTCCAAAGATCGATGTCCAGATTTGGAGCGCCATCGGACGTGAGTTCACCCTGGCAACCAACCAGGTAGACTTTGCCCAGGGCCGCCGATTCGGGCTGACTTTCACCAATCGCGAAAACCTGGCGGAGACCCCCCTCATCATCCATAGAGCGCCCTTGGGAACCCATGAGCGATTTATAGGCATGTTGCTGGAACATTATGCAGGAAAATTCCCTTTATGGCTGGCGCCCTTGCAGGTAAAGGTCTTACCCATCAGTGACAAGCACCTAGGTGCGGCCAGCACTTGTGTAGAACGCCTACAGACGGCAGGCCTCCGGGCTGAGATGGACGACCGCAACGAAAAGATAGGTAAGAAGATACGCGACGCTGAGCTGATGAAAGTGCCATACATGTTCGTCATAGGCGACAAAGAGGCAGCTTCCGACGCAGTATCTGTAAGACGGCAGGGGAAAGGAGACCTCGGGATGACTCCTCTATCGGAAATTATTCATACTTTGTCCCAAGAAAGAAAGAACCGACAGTAGAACCATCAAAAACCTTTCTGATTCTGCTGGCTGTCGACAGCCGGAACAGATAATTCACTATGGCCCTTCCTAAAAAATCCATCATTAAACCCGGCTCAGCCGGATTCAGAGGCAGATTTGCACCCCGAAAAGAACCAGAACACCGCATCAACCAATATATCAGGGTACCACAGGTACGACTGGTAGGGGATAATGTAACCGTCGGTATCTACCCAACCCAAGATGCCATCCGATTGGCTCAGCAACTTCAGCTTGACCTGGTAGAGATCTCCGGCCAAGTAGATCCACCGGTTTGCAAAATCGTTGATTATAACAAGTTTCTGTATGATAAGAAGAAGAAAGAAAAAGAGATCAAGGCAAAGAGTAAGGCCACAGAATTAAAAGAGATACGGTTCACCCCCGGCACCGATGATCACGATTTCGACTTCAAAGCAAGGCATGCTGAAAAATTTCTGCAAGACGGAAATAAGGTGAAAGCCTATGTGCAGTTTAAAGGTAGAGCTATCATGTTCAAAGAAAGAGGGGAGCTCGTCTTGCTCAAATTTGCTGAAAGACTATCCGAAATAGGTCAGGTAGAATCCCTCCCCAAACTCGAAGGTAAAAGAATGCTGATGGTCATCGCGCCGAAAAGCCCTAAAAAGAAGAAAGAAACCGGCGACTGATCTTCCCTCCCAAACCAGCTTGACTGCCGCTGCGGTCAAATATCCTTCTTTTGCCAATGACCGCTGAGGATATACATCCTGGACATGCCATACATGCATATCCAATATAGCCATTCCGACATCCACCCGATGTAGACTGGCATCATGTAGACTTCCATGGTCATATGTACATAAAAGACATAGGCCACAACCGTCAACGTCTCAATGCCTAGATTGATGGCTGTGTTTCCCGTGCCAGTAACCGCATTGAGCCATATCGTAGACACACTCATCATCACCATCGCTGCTGCAACGACCCGTACTACCGGCACGCCTTCAGCTATGAAGGCCTGATCACTCCGGACAATTCCTAAAAAAAACTCCGGAAAAATCATCAACGGTATGCTGAATACCAGGGAAGTGATAAAACTTAGCCGGATGATCCGATGAATCAGGGGTACTACCTCATTTTTCCTACCTTGACCGATGATATTACTCACCATCGTATTGGCAGTTGAGGCAAAACTCCATACAAATACGCCCAAAAATCCAATCATCACCCGCATATATTGGCTTAAATCCAATGCCGTATCGCCGTATCTGGACAACAATATGAAAAAAAATTCCCAGCTCATGATGCTAATGGCAAATTGTGCGATGAGCGGAGCCGATTGACTTAATATAAGGCGTATGACCGACCTGTGTAACTTAAGGTCTTTATACAGCCTAAAACGTTTCGAAAGTCCTTTAAGCTGGATCATTCCGAAGATCACTATCATGCCGATAGCCTCCGAGGCAACACTGGCATAAGCCGCACCATTAAATCCAAGCCTTGGGAGGCCCGCCTTTCCAAAAATCAAACAGTAATCCAGTGTAATGTTTGCTACCGTTTCTGCCAGAGTGCCCCAAATAAGTAGCCGGCTCTGGTTGGTACCCACCAGAAAACCATTTCTCATTTGAAAAGCATATAGGAATGGAAGCCCCCAGATCCGAATCCTTAGAAAGGACATGGTTTGGACAAAAAGATCTTTCCGGATGGCTGATTCAAGCAGTATTGGCGCTATAAAATAGGTGGCCATAATGCCTAGGGCAGCCACGACGCTCGCTACATATAAACTTTGCACAGAAAGCACCCCTATTTCTTCCGATCTGTCCTGGCCAGCCCTTCTGGCAATCAAAGCCTGCAGACCGTTATGCAAGCCATAGCCAATGGCGGCAAAAACGAGGTAATACACGCCTGTGATGCCGGCAATTCCCAGCATACCAGGCCCAAGCATACCTAGGAAGATGCTGTTGATGAGGTAGTTGAACTGAGGTACCAGCAAGGCAAACCCTATGGGTATTGCCATTTGAAAGACTTGACGGTCTGTAGCCTGCATCCGTAGCGTCTGAGCATCTTTCATAGCCCCGTGCATGGGCGCGAACATACGATATAAAAGACCTTAGCATCACATCTGGCTCATTTGCCTTAATTTGCATTTAGTCTCATTTTATGCCAACTCCCACCGTACGCATCTTGCTCAAAGATTGTGTGCACCCAGACCCCGGTGCAATGAAGCTATGCCTGGATGTGGGAGTTACACATCTTGCCCTTAGCCTACACCTGATCTCCGATCATTCCCTGATCGGCTACGAGTTCTATTCATTTCCTGAAAACCGCAACAATCTCGCTGAGCTGGCTTCTGCCCTGATCGAAAGCCCTCTGATCGCCATTAGTGTAGGTCATGTTAGAATTGTCTATAATACGCAGGAATCCGTTCTGGTACCAGACGAAATGTTCTCCCCAGAGATTGCTCCCATATTCTTGGAGGTTGCACAGGGAGACCTGACGCCCGGATCCGTCATGCTCCATGAGCATTATGCAGAGGAATCCATCTGTCATGTCTACCGCGTGCCCAAATGGATGCAGCAAGAACTCCAACTCCGATTTCATTCGGCCACTACCTCCCATGTTATGGGACATATGCTTACTTCGACGCGAAACCCTTTAACACCGCAAGACGGCTCCATTCATCTTTGGTTTTATTCGGGTAGGGCAATCATGTTGATAAGAAATAACTCAAAAGTTGTCCTTTGGCAATCTATTCCTTATGACATACCCGAAGATATTATCTATGCTGTCCTGAACACTTGTGAACAGTATAGCTTGAATCCATTAAAGATTCCACTTTACGTCTGTGGGCTAATTGAGGAGACATCAGTCCTTTATGTAGAGCTCATGAGGCATTTTTCTCAAGTGATACTGGATCGAAGACAGGTGCGCTTCTCGCAGAATGATTTCTTTTCAAGCTATCCTGCCCATTATTTCACGCCTGCCTGCTGTTTGGAAGCATGCGAATCATAGGTGGGACCCACGGTGGTCGGAGGGTCACTCCCCCCTCCCGTATGAAAAATATCCGACCTACGACCGACCGGGCCAAGGAGGCGCTCTTCAACATCCTCTCGAACAGGATTGACTTCCATGCTGTCCGTTGTCTTGACCTCTTTTCTGGCACCGGTTCTCTTGGATATGAGTTGTGTAGTAGGGGTTCTCTACATGTCGTTTGCGTTGATAAAGACCCCATGATGGTCTCCTTCATTCAGCAGACAGCCTCTTCTCTGGCTTTTACCTGCCTGCATGCCATCCGTATGGATGCATGGCAATACTTACAAGAATGTAATGAGACATTCGATTTGATTATTGCAGACCCACCCTATGCATCGATGGACGTTGACCAGTACTCAACATTGATCTTTGCCCGGCGGCTACTAGTCCCCGGCGGCTATTTTGTACTTGAACACCATTCATCGAGGGCGGGAATAGATAAAAGTCATCTTATCTTACAACGCAACTATGGTGATACCTCCTTTAGCATCTTTCAGGAAGCAAGTGAATAGCCTTGCATGAAGATTTGGCTCTCAATTCATATCTTCGTTTCAGTTAGCTCGACATCCCTATGTTGAAACGGGATATCAGACCACTGGTCCGCCAGAAGAGATCTCAAATAACAGCCGCTGAAGCAGCTCTCTACAATATTCAACTGACGGATCATCTGCATTACTACCGCTTTCCAGCGCTTCAAATAATTCACCGCTATTATCCCGCAAGGGATTCCAATGAACCTGACCCCAGTCCCGTGGTCAATTGGTTTGTCCAACAGAATCCTGCATTAAGACAATTAGTTCCCCGAATAATCCAGAGAACGACTGACTTTGAAAGCCTATTCATCTCCCCTGATACCACCTGGGTAGAAAATATATGGGGCATTCCCGAACCTGAGCATGGAGATCCCGCTATGCCCGCAGATATCGACCTCGTAATCATCCCCCTTCTGGCATTCGACAGACGTGGACATCGAGTGGGTTATGGCAAAGGCTTTTATGACCGATTTCTAGCTAAATGCAGGCCAGCATGTATACGAATGGGACTCTCCTGGTTCGGTCCCGTCGAGCCAATCGATGATATTCTGCCAACCGACATTCAGCTAGACTTATGCCTTACACCAGAAAAGCTCTATGAATTCTGATCTTATCACTCGAATCCTTTTGCGGGCATTCACCATACCCCTTTCCTGGGTCTACGGCTTGGTCATGGCTCTTCGAAATATTTTTTTTGAGAAAGGCTGGGTATCTTCTGTGACCCCTCCGGTGCCAACAATATGCGTGGGAAACCTTAACACTGGCGGCACTGGCAAAACGCCATTTATTGAATACCTAGTTACCTATCTTTATCAACAAACAGGCCTTGCCACGATCAGTCGAGGCTATCGCCGCCAAACAAAAGGGTATCGGTTAGCTACAGCTGCTGATACTGCTGCAGATATTGGCGATGAGCCTAGGCAGTTGCTAAAAAAATTCCCACATCTGATCGTGTCCGTAGGAGAAAAAAGACTTCCTGCCATTCATTCGCTATTGATGGATCGGCCTGATACCCGATTGGTTCTCTTAGATGACGCGTTTCAACACCGATCCGTCCGGCCCCATCTAAATATACTGCTGACGGATTACCACCAACCCTATTTTTCAGATAAAGTACTTCCGGCTGGTCATCTCCGAGAATTCACCTCTGGAGCCTCTAGGGCTGATGTACAAATTGTGACCAAATGTCCCCTCAGTCTTACCCAAAAACAGGCACATATATTCGCATCAAAACTTAAAATAAAAGATTTTAATAAATTGTATTTCAGCTATTTGAAATATTCCAGTTTGATTTCTTTTGAAACCGAACGATCTTTTCTGCTATCTCCTGATACATCCATATTATTGGTAGCGGGGGTTGCAAATCCAAGAGCCCTGATTCGTCATCTTCAAGACATGGTAGAGCACATCGAAATGATCTTGTACCCCGATCATCATTCCTATACTAAGCAGGATATCGATCAAATTCGGTTTCGTTTCCAGTCGATGGTTGGATCGAAAAAGATCCTTGTGACCACAGAAAAAGACGCTGTCAGATTCGAATCTTTCAGAGAAGCCATGTATGACCTTCCTCTTTTCATACAACCCGTAACACATGATTTCATGTTTTCTGGCAAGGAAAGATTTGACCTTTTAATCGATACCTTCATTCAGCATCACTGCAAGCAATATCCCATAACCTGATAAGATTCCCCTGAATATAGCATTGCAAAATGAGTAAAAAAGAACGAAGGGCTAAGAGAAACCTGAAGCACGTTACGGCGGCTGAAGGCCATACGTATATCGGAACCCTGGACATCACGCGTTCTGGTATGGGATATGCCATAGTGGAAAACCTGGGAAAAGATATCCTGATACGACCATCTGATTTCAACAAGGCATTTCATGGTGACACAGTACGTATAGGAATAGAAAGAGAGTACTCCCATGCTGGCCGATTGTCTGGGGTTGTGACTGAAGTTCTTCGGCGTAAGCAGCTTGAGTACATGGGTACTATAGAAGTCACAAGAGAATTTGCCTTTTTCCTACCGGATAGCCAGAAGCCGATGCCTGATTTCTTTATCTCTCCTGATCGACTGGGTGGTGCTAAGGATGGTGATAGGGTTGTCGTTCGGCTGATTGACTGGAAAGAAGGGTCTCGTAATCCTACAGGTATAGTTGTTTCGCTACTTGACCAGCAAGATGCCAATGACCTCGCCATGAAGGATATCCTTATACAAAACGGTTTTCCACTGGTATTTTCGGAAGAAGCGGTAGAAGAATCGCTTCGTATGCCTTCAAAGATCTCAGCAATTGATACGAAAGGCCGACGCGATATGAGGGGGGTTCTAACATTCACAATCGACCCTACAGACGCAAGAGACTTTGATGATGCCATCAGTTTACAGGAGTTAACAAAGGGGGTCTGGGAAGTGGGTGTGCACATTGCTGATGTGAGTCACTATGTTCGCCCGGGTACAGCAATCGATACAGATGCCTTTCAGAGAGCAACATCAGTTTACCTGCCCGATCGCGTCCTACCGATGCTTCCTGAGTCCATCAGTAATGAACTTTGCTCCCTGCGGCCTCATGAGGATAAATTAACCTTCTCCTGTATTTTCCAAATAGATGCCAAAGGAGATATTTTAAATAGATGGATAGGGCGAACCCTTATTCACTCTAACCATCGATTTACATATGAAGATGTACAGCAAATCATTGATAAGGAAGAGGGGCATTACTCAGATGCCATCAGGGTTCTACACCTTATGGCTCAGCGCTTCAGAAAGGTGAGGTTTCGGAGTGGGGCTATACAATTTTCATCACAGGAAGTCCGCTTCAAACTTGATGAAAAAGGATATCCTGTCAGTGTATATGTTAAGGAAAGTGGAACTTCACATCAACTCATAGAAGAGTTTATGCTGTTAGCTAATAAAGTTGTAGCAGAATATATATCCAAGTTGCATACAGAAGATATAGAACTGCCATTTCCTTATCGGATACATGATAAACCAGATGAACAGCGACTGATACCTTTTATTGATTTTGCAAGAAATTTTGGCTATCCATTCGATAGTAAATCTCCTATATCGATTGCAAAGTCATTCAACGCGATGCTCAAAGCAGTCAAAGGAATGCCTGAGCAACATGTACTGGAACAGCTTGGGATACGGACTATGGCAAAGGCCTCGTACTCAACTGAAAATATCGGACATTATGGGCTAGGCTTCAGTCATTATTGCCATTTTACATCTCCCATCAGACGTTATCCGGATATACTGGTGCATAGAATCCTTGAGCAAGCGCTTGCTCTGGAAAAAAAGCCTGTGAGGAAACTTGAAAAGTCTTGCCGTCATTGTAGCGAGCGGGAGCGATCTGCTATGGATGCTGAACGTGCAGCCCATAAGTACAAGCAGGTAGAATATATGCGTCAGTTTGTAGGAGATGAAATGGATGCAGTGATTAGCGGAGTAGCCTCGTTTGGTTTCTGGGCAGAAACGGTTAGCCATAAATGTGAAGGCTTAGTAAGTATCTTGAGCTTACAGGAATACGATGACTTCCGGCATATCGAAGGGGAGTATCGACTGGTAGGTAAGCGAGGTGGTAGATCATTTAGAATGGGAGACAGAGTTCGTATCCGCGTAGTATCTGCCAATCTATCAAAACGCCAACTTGATTATGAGTGGGTGCTCCATCCGGAGCCGAGAAAGACCCGTTCAAATGCAGATAGACATAAGAAAAAGAGCTAATATATCTTTTAGACGTTTCCGATCATTCTATTCATGATTCCTAACCTTGTATGTATGCATAATCTGTCAGAATTACAGGAGAATTTTGAGCGATACTTCTCGAAACGGCACTTTCCTCTCAACCCCTCTTCCCTTTACGATCCAGCCGACTATTTTCTTGGGATTGGCGGAAAAAGAGTCAGACCTGTTATGTGCCTTATGGGAAATGAGCTATTTGATGAGATTCACCCGGATGCCTATGACCTGGCAACAGCTATTGAACTTTTTCACAACTTCACCCTTATTCACGACGATATCATGGATAAGGCACCACTTCGACGAGGGAAGTCAACCGTCCATCAACTCTATGGAGAACCTACCGCACTTCTTGGTGGGGATGTTATGCTTGTAACCGCATATGAATATGTAAATAGAATTGACGTTAAGTATCTGAGGCAAGTACTTCGTTTGTTTAGTAACACAGCCAGAGAAGTATGTGAGGGGCAGCAACTGGATATGGATTTTGAGAAACTGCCTGTAGTTTCACTAGCAGAATATATCCGTATGATTGGATTAAAGACCTCTGTACTCCTTGCAGCAAGCTTGCGTATGGGTGCCATAGTGGGTGGCGCTGGAGAATCAAATCAGCGCTTACTATATGATTTTGGTAAAAAATTAGGTATTGCCTTCCAGATACAAGATGATTTTCTAGATGCCTTTGGAGATCCACAGAAATTTGGAAAACAAGTAGGAGGTGATATACTCGCCAATAAAAAGACTTTCCTGCTCATCTACGCAATGGAGAAGTCTAATAACATTCAGCGAGCAGAAATAGAGCGTCTCATGAATGCAGATGGAACTGAAAAAGTGCAAGGAATGCTGGAACTCTTCCGAGCCTGCGGTGTGGATGACTGGGCACGTTCCCTGAAAGACCATTATATCGAAGATGCTGCCAAGGATCTGGAATCGATTGCTGTCACCGCTATAAGAAAAAAGCCTTTACTAGAATTGATGAATTATCTGGTACAGCGAGATCGATAGTGAACTATGTCTCCAGAAATTCAAGATTATTCATTTTTATAAATCATACTACTCAAACATAAATCAGCGTATGTCCAGCACCCTGTTTCGAAAAAAATCCATCGATACCATTCGCAAAGAAGCCAAACAAGGTACTACGGACGGTCATTCTGGTACAGCTATGCATAAAGTTTTGGGCGTTCGAGATATTACATTTATGGGGGTGGCAGCAGTGATCGGTGGAGGTATATTTTCCACCATCGGGACTGCTGCATTCCAAGGTGGACCCGGAGTGGTTATCCTTTTTTTAATTACGGCACTAACATGCGGTTTCACGGCATTGTGCTATGCTGAGTTTGCTTCCCGTGTGCCAGTATCTGGAAGTGCATACACATATTCTTATGTGACCTTTGGGGAGATTGTGGCATGGGTCATCGGCTGGGCATTGATTCTGGAATATGCTATTGGCAACATTGTCGTCGCGATCTCCTGGAGTGCGTATTTCAATAATATCTTAAGGGCTATCGGCCTGGAGTTACCTGGATGGCTCACCGTTGGCTATCAAACAGCAAAGATGGCGTTCATGGACGCTCATCGGTCTGGAGAGCCTCTTTCCGGAGTTACTAAAATCTTTCAGAATGCCCCAACCATTGGAGGAGTCAAAATAATCATTAACCTGCCAGCCTTTATTATTGTAGTTCTTGTCACATGTCTTGCCTATATAGGTATTCATGAGAGCAAGCGTACAGCAAATTTGATGGTTATAATAAAACTTGCTGTATTAGTTTTGATAGCTGCGATTGGCTTAAGCTATATATTCATCGAAGGAACAACATCAAATTGGACGCCTTTTCTCCCCCATGGTATGGGTGGGGTACTTAAAGGAGTATCCGCTGTCTTTTTTGCCTATATTGGCTTTGATGCTGTATCCACTACAGCAGAAGAATGCCGTAATCCTCAGAGGGATTTGCCCAGAGGCATGATCTATGCCCTATTGGTTTGTACAGCTATTTATATCATAACTGCCATTGTGATCACGGGTATGGTCAGCTATCAAGAATTTGATGGTGTGACGGATCCTCTTGCATATGTATTTGAACGAATTGGTATGCAGCGAGTCGGATTTATCATATCCGTGAGCGCTGTCATCGCAGCAACCAGTGTTCTGCTCGTCTTTCAACTCGGACAACCTCGGATTTGGATGTCTATGAGTAGGGATGGTCTTTTACCTGCATCTTTTGGCAGTCTTCACATAAAATACAGGACGCCTGCCTTCGCAACCATTGTGACGGGTATCCTTGTGGGAGGTCTCGTACTTTTTGTAGATGATCGGCTGATGACAGACCTGACCAGCATTGGTACCCTTTTCGCTTTTGTACTTGTGTGTTCAGGAGTGCTACTATTACCCAGAAAACAGAAAGGATCAGGTCAATTTACTATACCCTATATCAACGGACAATGGTTTGTTCCGGTAATTTTTGGACTCTTTTTTTGGATCTTTCGTCATCGATTGTCTGAAGCGTTGAGCTTAGGAGGTGATGGTCAAATATCAGATCAGCTATTCATAGGTTTCTTTTTTCTTGGCTTAGGCATAACCTTCCTGACCTTTTTACATAAATATTCCTTGATCCCAGTTTTAGGGGTACTTTGCTGCCTCTATCTAATGGTTGAAATCCCTGCTCAAAGCTGGGTAGTTTTTTTGGGATGGATGATATTAGGGCTTGGATTATATTTTGCCTATGGTCGTAGGAAAAGTGTACTGGTACAGAAGCATACTTTGTAAAGCTCTGTTGTATGAAATTCCAGGTAGGAGACAGAATTATGATCGTTCATTCTGGCGAGGAAGGTAAAATCCTTGATTTTATTCATGTCAATATGGCATTAGTCGAAGTTGCAGACGTCAGCTTTCCAGTTTTTTTGGACCAAATCGACTTTCCTTACTATAAATTATTCACAGAAAAAAAAGAACTGAAGAAAAGACTGAAAGTCTCGAAAAGATCGATTGAAAATATTCGAACTGAAACGCAAAAACCATCGTTGACTTTCGACGGAATTCTATTAAGCCTATTACCAGTGTTCGATAAAAATGTTTTTGAAGAGGATACTATCGATTATTTTCGTCTGACGCTTATCAATGCTACACCAGATAGTATACGTTTCATGTATAAGCTCATCTTGGCTAAGCAGACATCTTTTGAATTAACGAGTCAATTGCAACCAGGTCAAGACGTATATCTCCATAATGTTTCGATTGAGGAAATGAATGAATCACCCCGATTTATATTTTCTTTCTCGCTTGATGCTACCGTCGCCAATAAAAAGACCACTATGGAAGTTCAACATCGCATTAAGCCCAAACAACTGTTCTCAGATCTGGAAAAAATGCGTAAAACCAATCAAGCGCATTTCACATACGAATTATTGAAGGATTGGCCGGATAAAGAAGAGCAAGCTGAATGGCAATTTCCTCATGGAGGCGAACGCCGACAGCTTACTCATATGTCAAAACGGATACCAAACCCTCCATCTGTCATTGACTTGCACATTGAGAAGTTGACTCCTCATTGGAAAAACTTAATGCCCCATGAGATACTCGACCTTCAAATAGCTGCTTTTGAACAATCATATGAAGCCATCGTGTACCATCGACAACCTATGCTAACCGTCATTCATGGCGTAGGTAAAGGTGTTTTGAGAGACGAGATCCATGCTTTGTTGCATGCCAAACGTGAAGTATCCAGCTTTATTCACCAATTTCACCCGCTTTTTGGGTATGGTGCCACAGAAATCTATCTTCGATATTGATGTACTGCAAGCCAGTCTTTGTGTAAAAAGAAGCCTATCTTTACATTGCTATATTTAGAATAACATATACCCTGAGACCGGGCCATCGCTATTCGTACTTGCGGATAGAGGAAAGTCCGGACAGCATAGAGCAACGCACCGGTGAAGAGCCGGGTCCCGTATGACGGGAACAGATAGTGCCACAGAAAATGACCGTCCTGAAAAGCCCTGGCGATTTGGGATAAGGGTGAAAACGTAGGGTAAGAGCCTACGACTGATGCCAGTAATGGCTTCGGGGGGTAAACCTTGCGTGCTGAAATGCCATGTAGATCCTCAGTTGGGTGGTACTCTTATCATCCAGAGTGAGCGGCTCGCTCACATATCCGTAAGGGTGCGGGGACGGGTAGGCAGATTGATCGCATGGGGTAATTCATGCGGCAGATAAATGATGGCTGAAGGCTAGAGTTTAGCCTTAACAGAATCCGGCTTACAGGTCTCAGGGTTTTTTTAGCATAGTGCCTACAATACTGCATTATTATTTATTCCACATATCAAACCCATATCCTAAAAGATAATGGCGTTCTATCCTTATCCTGCCTAATTATCTTTTCGGAATCCCTGAGCCAAGCGGTATGATCACTTGCCGGGAAGCCCTATCTATCTCATAATCTTAGATGTCAATAAATTTAATCTAAGAAGCATTAGGTAAATAGAACATGATATATATCCAACCATCTGAAGATATGTATTGAAGAGTTCCAATGGATAGCAGATAGATTTCTTCGCAAATCGACTCTTCAGTTGTATGCTGCTGAATAATCTATGGGGCCAGGGTACTAAAGAGATGCGCTTATCGTGATGAACTTGCTGGAATAATGTCAATGGGGACACGATTATCTAAAAAGTAAGAATGACCCAGGTGAGGTCATTAGAAAATATACACATCTAAGGAGCATGTCTGCAGAATGGTTCATAAAGACTTTATGTGTTATAAGGCGGTGCAGAGGTAGGGCGACTGAAACTTTCAACATGCTCAACACGTATGGCATTTTGAAAATAATTTAAAATATACCTCTCTCTTTGTATATTTTACTATTATTCGACGATTTATGATGTTTTTTTGAAAAGAATCAAAAATCGTAGCAGTCGTGAAGATATGCTATACAAGTTTCTGTAAATAAAAAGCTGAGTCCTAGATGATATCTAATGCCTTGACTAAGAAGGTAGTAATAGGAACTAATGTGAGGGAAATCATCGAGGGTAGGTATATATAAACGCCAATAGAAAGACCTATTGACACCAGAAACAAGATCCAATAAAGGGCCGTAGACTTCTTAACCATAAGAAAAATTTTAGTAAAAATATCGCAGAAATCACTGACTGCAAAATCGGTCACGTGTCATTTTTTCTATTTGTTATTAGCCTATTGTGTAAAAAGTACATTGTAATGATATAAGGCTCTATTTTTAGGACTTTGAAATGGTTTCGGGATCATGAGGATTTTTTTTTATTTGAGGTTTTTTACGAGGCCTGGAGAGGAGATGCGTCTAGCGGGAAGCATCCCTGAGTTGGGGCTGGGGCGTTTTGAGGGGTCGGTTGCTATGTCTTATCTGAACGACCAGTACTGGAAACTGGAGCTGGAATTACCAAGTAAAAGCAGTTCCGCTCGACAATTCATTCGCTACCGCTACATTTTTTCGCCCATCGCACAACCTGCTATCGAAGAGAGGGAGGATGAACGATGCATTCAGATCCCTTCCAATAAAGATGTAAATACCCTTTATGTGATTGATACCTGGCACCATGAGGGGGATATTGAAAATGTTTTCTTTACATCACCTTTTCGGAATGTGCTCCTACCCACCAATATTTCGGATGATCCCCCTACAAATAGCATATTGACCCATTGCTTTCGTGTCAAGGCACCTCTCTTGAGATCAGAGGAATGTTTATACCTAGTAGGGGCAGATCAGGCTCTAGGGGGATGGGATACTACAAAGATGATCCCAATGCATCGAAACCGTGACTGGTGGGAGGTAATAGTAGATATGAGTCAAGTTGATTTGCCCTCGACATATAAGTATGCAGTATTTGATAGGTCCAATAACTGTTTTGTTCGGTATGAACAGGGATCAAATCGAACGCTGGAGAAGTGGGGTGGGAGAAACGATTATTGTATACTTCACGATGGTTTTGCGCGGTTGGCTACCACTTCTTTTCGGGCGACCGGTGTGGCCATTCCAGTTTTCAGTCTACGCTCCCGCAAGAGCTTTGGGGTAGGTCAATTCACTGACGTGCCCATGTTGGTGGATTGGGCTAAACAGGTAGGACTTAAAATGATACAATTATTACCAGTCAATGATACGACGGCTAAAGGTACGTGGGAAGATTCCTATCCTTACTCGGCGATCTCCGTATTTGCACTGCATCCCATTTACCTAGACATCGAAACGGTGGTAGGTGATACCCATAAACATCTGCTACAGCCCTGGGACGATCAAAAATCATGCTTGCAAGCATTGGAAGTTTTGGACTATGAGGCAGTAATGCGTACCAAAATGTCTATGCTGGATATTCTCTTCCCAATCTTATTCGAAAAAACATTTTCATCAAAACGGTATCAAGAATTTTTTCAAAAAAATTGTGACTGGCTGATTCCATATGCTGCTTTCTGCACATTGCGCGATCGGTTTGGAACACCCGATACATCCAAATGGAAAATTCACACCAAATACAACAAGACTGCGATAACGAAATACTGTAATCCGGATAGGCCTCATTTTGAGCAGATCGCTAAGTACTATTTCATTCAGTATCATCTTCACGTACAATTACAGACCGCCCATTTATATGCGAATAGCAATGGTATCATCCTAAAAGGAGACATCCCTATCGGTGTTAGCCGTTATGGTGTCGAAACCTGGATGGAGCCGGATTTTTTTTATCTGAATCAGCAAGCTGGAGCACCTCCAGATGATTTTGCCATAAAAGGTCAAAACTGGGGATTCCCAACTTACCACTGGAGGAAAATAAAAGCGGATGGGTTCCGCTGGTGGAAAAAAAGGTTTATCCATATGGCACACTACTTCGATGCATTCCGAATTGATCACATCCTTGGATTCTTCAGAATTTGGTCGATTCCGTATGAGCAATTGGAGGGTATCATGGGACGATTTGTACCAGCCATTCCAATTCGCTTGGATGAACTCAATGAGAAAGGTATTTTCTTTGAGCCTTCCCGACTCTGCCAGCCATGGATTGATGACGCAGTCTTATGGGAACTATTTGGAACTTTCCAGGAACAGATCAAGCCTTTTCTGGAGAAGAAGCCAGAAGGCGGTTATCAATTAAAGGAATCTTGCAATACACAACGGAAAGTATTACAATTATGCTCTTCGAAATTAGATCTTCCAGAGCGGGGGCGAATTCAACAGGCTTTGTTTGATCTCATCTCCAACATTATTCTAATTGAAGAGCCTGGATCTTGCGGTAGTCAATTCCATTTCCGTTTTAAAATAGATGATACATTATCCTACAAATATCTTCCCGCATCTGCTCAGAAATCCTTAAAAGAACTCTACATTGACTATTTCTTTTGTCGTCAGGATGCATTATGGTATCGAGAAGCCATGGATAAACTGCCTGCGCTGAAGCGCTGCACGGATATGCTTATATGTGGTGAAGACCTGGGTCTAGTACCTGGGTGTGTACCCGATGTTTTGAAACAGTTGGGTATACACAGCATGGAAATACAGCGAATGCCCAAAGATTCAAGAAGTGAATTTTTCCATCCTGCTGATGCTCCTTACTTGTCAGTGGTAACACCCTCTTCGCATGACATGAGTACTATTCGGGAATGGTGGGAAGAAGATGACCAACGCACACAGCGGTTCTTTACCTATGAGTTGGGTCAATCTAGTTTGTCTCCAAAAAAATGTGAACCATGGATTTGTGAACAAATATTGAGTCAGCATATGTTAAGTCCTGCACAATGGGCTATCTTCCAACTTCAAGATCTTTTATCCATCGATGGACTTCTGCGGAGGCCAGATCCCAAAGAGGAGAGGATTAATGTTCCGTCAGATTCACATCACTATTGGGGATATCGTATGCATTTGACCTTGGAAGAACTTTATGAAACAGTTTCATTCAATCATCGGCTAAAGTCCCTGATTGTTGCAGCAGGCAGAACTCTCTGAAAGATATGCTACACATTCGTCACAAACAGTATCAGCTTCCATTTCGACATCCTTTTACCATTTCCAAGGGAACCAAGACTCACCAGCCGATTTTCATTGTTGAAATAGAATGGAGAGGTGTCTGCGGATATGGAGAGGCCCCCGCCATCCTCTACTATGGCATTTCAGTCGATAAAATGGCTGCTGACTTAGAGGCAAAGAAGCCATTAATTGAACGCTACGCATTAACTGATCCAGAGCGATGCTGGCACTTCCTTCACCATCTTTTTCCTGAAAATAGTTTCTTGATTTGTGCTCTTGACATGGCCATCTGGGATTTATGGGGTAAGTTAAAGGGCGTGCCTTTATATAAGTTGTATGGATTGGATCCATCACATATCCCCCCCACTGACCTGACTATTGGCATCGATTCAACGGAGCAAATGGTACGTAAAGTCGAAGAAATGCCCTGGCCTATTTACAAGATTAAAGCTGGCTTAGGGAACGATATTGAAAATGTACAGGCCATCCAATCCGTGACGGATGCAAAAATTCGTGTGGATGTCAATGGAGGCTGGAATCTGGATTCTGCCAAACGAATGATATCAAGATTTAAAGAACTTGAAATTGAACTCATAGAACAACCTTTATCCATTCAATCCTTACAGGAAATGGAATCACTTTATAAGTACTCAGAAATACCTTTGATCGCAGATGAAAGTTGTGTCAAAGAGATTGATGTCGAAAATTGTAATCGTGGATTTCACGGGGTCAACATCAAACTAACCAAATGTGGTGGCATAACACCAGCCCGACGAATGATAAAAAGAGCAAAAGAGCTTGGAATGAAAGTGATGCTCGGCTGCATGTGTGAGTCAACTTTGGGGACAGCAGCTATTGCCCACTTGGCTGCTTCAGTTGATTTTCTTGATGCAGATGGACCACTTTTGCTTTCTCGGGACCTTGCGGAAGGCTTATCCTATCACCAGGGCCGGATCATACCATCAAACATGCCTGGATTAGGTGTTGATTTGATAGATCCCATGTGATCCATTACCTTTACCCACATCACGGGATGTAGCGCAGCCCGGTAGCGCGCTTCGTTCGGGACGAAGAGGCCGCTGGTTCGAATCCAGTCATCCCGACTCCCCCCTATTTGGGGGTTTTTTATTTTCCGGCGTTCCTATATTGACATCTCCATAAGCAAGCTCTATTTTTATGTAAGCGAAATAGCTTATATTGCGTTAAAAGACAGTTTGTTATGAAAATTAAGAGAATATATACCTGTCGTTGAATGCAAAAATATCTCTTCATAGTATGTACGTCTTTCCATACTTCCACTCTACCGTATTGGTTGTATAATGCCGTCAGTAACCTTTTTATCTGTTGTACATATAAAAAATCAATGCAATTAACTGATTATCAATATATTGTTTATGCAATAAGTATTCCAGTATCACGTTTATTTTCAATTCATTACTCCGAAACCATGCAATGGGGGAAGAGTTTGTCATGGGCATATCCGATTTTAAATGTGACCCAGGTGGCGAAGCCATGTAGAAGCATGACGTTGACAAGTGTTTCGAAAAAATTTTTACTGTGTGAGTTCAATTAAAATATTTTGAGAAAAAATAATCTATTGTTATGTACAGGCAAGGTATAGTCATTTGTAGTTTGGTCTATTTCTGTTCTTCATGTACTACTTCAAAGCAGTACGTGTATCTGAATGATATAAGACCTACAGATACAATTTTAGGGCCGATAAGACCATATAGGGAAACACTTATCGAGCCCGATGATCAATTAAGTATACAGGTATCAGCATATAATCCTGAAGATGTCCAAATGTTTAATACTATGTTGGCCTCTGCCGATCAGGGGGTTGGTATGACGGGAGGAGGAATGAATGGAGGTGCAGCAGGTGTCCCTACAACATTAGGGTATCTGGTTGATAAAAGAGGTATGATTACATTACCGTACGTAGGTGAATTTCTTGCAGCCGGGCTTACAATTAGGGAAATGGAAATTTATTTAGGTAAACAGTTAGAACGATTTGTAAAGCAGCCTATCGTTAAAGTTAGATTTCTAAACCATTTTATAAGTATGATTGGCGACAAGAGCATACGTATGATGATGCCCAATGAGCGATTAACACTTTTTGATGTGTTATCCTCAAGTGGCGATCTTGGTATTTCATCATATAGAAATAATATATTAGTCGTACGTGAAGAAAGAGGCTATCGTGTGACGGGAAGGGTTAATTTATTATCAAAGGCAGTTTATGAAAATCCATTTTTTTATTTACAAAATAGAGATATGGTTTATGTAAAACCTGTTGAATCTGTATACATGCAACGTAATGATTTATTCACAAAAATATATGGATTAGGTGCAACAATTCTAACTTTATTTTTAAGTATTTATGGAATAATCATACGATGAACTGGATTAATTCTAAATAATGGAAAAAAAAGAAAGCAATTTCGACGATTGGTCACAGATCGAACATGAGCAGTCTGGAATCAATTTTTCTGAACTGGCTTCCCAATATATGATTTATTGGCCTTTACTTTTCATTTTACTCTCATTATCAATAACTGGAGCGTGGACTTACATTAAGTATAGCCCCAAAATTTATGGAGCAAGTTCTCTTATATCAATCAAAACAGAAAATGCATTAGGAAATAATTCGACTGCAATCAATATAAATTTTGGCGCAAACCAATCAAATGCGCTTGATAAAGAATTACTTTTGATCTCATCTAATATTGTATTTAAACAAGTTGTAATAAAGCTATATCTATATTCAGAAATTATTGGAAAAGGAAGCGTACTTAGTCTGAATTTATACAAGAATGAAGCTCCCTTCACACTTATTTTTTCAAATCCTGATAGTATACACTCCCCAGGTATTTATCCAATAGATATAGACTGGAAATCTAATTCAGTTATACTTGATAATAAAATATATCCATTTGATCAGCTATCCAATACACCCTTTGGATGGGGTGTCTTCGTAAAGAATAAGTCACAAGAAGGGAAATCATTTAAAAATTTACTTTTAAGTGTACTTACTGTTGATCAAAAAGCATCTCAGATACGTTCCACATTCACAGCTACACCAAAGCCAAGATCAACTGAAATGGTTGATATTCAAATATCAGATCTTATTCCTCAGCGTGCAATTGATATATTAGATACACTTGTTGCAGTTTATGAAGATCTCTCCCTTGAGCAAAAAAGGAAATCATTGTATAGTAGTTCTAGATTTATATCCGAAAGATTAGGATTTATTGAAAATGAAGTAAGCTCAGTCGAAAAAAATATATCACAATTTAAATCATCCAATAAAATCGTAGGTGATATTTCTGAACAAGGTTCAAATTATTTAAGTAAAGCTGAAGCTCGTGATCAGGAAATTATTCAGCTCAACTTGAAGCTTGATCTGCTAGAACGTTCAGAAAGATATATTAATGATAGAAATTCTAGATCTAATAATCTCCCAGCAATAATTGATCTAGATAACCCATCTATTAGTGCTCAATTGACACAGCTGATAGCTGCAGAAGAAGAATATAACAGAGTTTCACAGGTATCAGGTCCTGAAAACCCAAAATTAATCGCATTAAAACAGCAAATTGATAGATTGAGACCAGCTATAAAAGAGAGTATAAGTAATTATAGATCTAATCTGAACAGGACAAAACAAATCTTTCAAAATCAACAATCTCAGTATACAAGTATGTTGAGAGGAGTTCCGGAGAAGGAGAGAGAACTAATAAATATTACACGGCAGCAAGATATAAAGAATAATATTTTTGGTTACCTATTGCAGCGGAGAGAAGAAAATGTTATCGCGCTAGCTTCATTAGTCGGAAATACTCAATTTATAATACCTCCCAAAAGTACAGGTTTAATCAGCCCTAAGCCAATAATTTTATATACCTATTTTATTGGAACTGGTCTTTTGCTTTTTGTTGCATTTATAGTTGTTCGAAAACTTATCAATAACAGCTATCAATCTCGTACAGAAGTTGAAAAAGGAGTGAAGGCACCAATTCTAGGTGAAATCATCGAAAATTCTAACAAGAAATCAGATAAAGATGGTGCTATAGTGATTAACCCATTAAGGACAAATATTATAGGTGAACAATTTCGGGAAATTCGTACAAATCTCATGTACCTTGGTATTGGTGGTCAAAATAAGGTTTTATTAGTAACATCATCAATTCCAGGTGAGGGGAAAACATTTGTTGCTATGAATATAGCTGCAAGTCTTGCAACAACAGGTAAAAAAGTTGCACTATTAGGTTTTGATCTACGCAAAGGGAAACTTGGCGAAAGAATTGGTGTACCCGTTAATCCTGGAATATGCAATTACCTTGTTGGGCAAGCAGATTTGACAAAAATTAGTCATAAAATCATTGATTTTCCCTCATTAGATATTCTACCTGAAGGTTTACGTCCTCCTAACCCTACAGAATTGATCATGAACGAACGGATGGAAAAACTTATGCAAGAGTTGATATTTCATTATGATTATATAGTGATAGACTCTCCTCCGATAGGTTCTGTGACAGATGCTAGAATTCTTGCAAAATATGCATACTCGACTATATATGTACTCAGACATCAATATACGCCTCGACTATATTTCGCTTTAATTAAAGATGTGTATCTGAAAAAACGACTTCCGAATTTAGCTATTGTATTGAATGGTATTAAAAAACATTCATTCATGGGTTATTCTTATGGTAATGGTCATAATACGGGATATGGATACGGATATGGATATGGGTATATTGGAGGCGCAAAAAATATAGATACATAGTATGGTATACTTCACCGCCTAGCCAGTAATCTAATATATTTTATGAGAATTGCCCTGGTGACAACTGAATTAAACCGTGGCGAACAGATTTATCCCGGAGGATTAGCATCATATATATACAATATCTCAGTCGGACTATTGGATCTAGGACATAGTGTTACAGTATTTGTTTATGGCACACAAAATATTCATTTCAAATTCAAGAATATCGATGTTATCGAGTGTTGTCCCATGCAAATTATTAGAGACGGTTCAATATGGTCACACATTAAAAAAAAATTTCCTATCTCTTATGAAAGAGTATCTCGAAGTTGGTCAATTTATAAAAAGATAAAAAAAGAAAATAATATATTACCATTTGATATAATACACTATACAAACTGGAAAGCAACAGGTCTATTCAGACTAAGAATACCATCGGTTTTAAGAATATCCAGTTATGACAAATTATATGACAATAATCCCAATATTCAACATTTCGATAAAAGGATATCAAAAATATTAGAGAAAATCTGTATACTCCGCTTTAAATATATTTTCGGACCTGGAAAATATATTGCTACTATTATTGAGAATGATCTAAACCTCCGAAATAGAATAGAAATACTTCCAAGTCCATTAACTAGACATTCAGTAAATAAAAATTTTATTATAAAGAATTACGGGAAAAAAATTATTGTTTATGCTGGAACATTAAATAGATCAAAGGGTGTAGAACTACTATTTGAAATAATAGTAAAGATTTTACAAGAAGATGAGAATATAATTTTTTTTATCAGTGGAAAACCTGGAATTCTAAATGGAATATCAATCAAGGAGACATTAATTGATCTCATTCATGAATTTCCAAATAATATCATCTGGCATGAAGATTTGAGAAAAGATGACTTATTAAGTGTTTTTGGTCAAGCTGATCTTGTTCTTATACCATCAATTATCGATAATTTTCCCAATACAGCATTAGAAGCAATGAGTCAAAATTCGATCATATTAGCATCAAGTACTTCGTCATTAGATACACTAATCACTAATAATATAAACGGTTTTTTATTAGATACTCGTGATCCAAATATATGGGTCGAAAAAATCAAGTTTATACTAGATCCGAAAAATCAAGAAAATATCTCTAGTGCGAAATTGAGCATAAGTGAATCTATGAATGAGTATACGCCCAAACGATCGATAAATGCTTTAGTCAATTACTATGAAAAAGTAATCAAGGAATATTAAACGTTCTTTTATTTTATGTATTCTGAATTAGTTTCAATAATTATTCCATATTATAATTCAATAAAATATATTGGAAAGACAATAGATTCAATTAAAGATCAACAATACGAATATTTCGAATGTATACTTATTGATGACGGTTCAAATGATGGTTCATATGATTTAGTAAATTCTTATATCATTAATGATAATAGGTTTAAAAATTATATGAGATCTGATTCTTTTGTGAAAGGCGGTCGAGGATCAAAAAATTATGGTTTTTCATTGTCCACAGGGCAATACATTGTTTTCTTCGATTCGGACGATATTATGTTTTCCGATTTCATTCAATCTCGAATTGATTTTTTGAAACAGAATAGATCACTAGATGCAGTCATATCCGATTTTGGATGGAAAGTTAAATCAAATGAAATTCGAAGAGTCTATAAATACAATCCTGTGTTATTCGAGAATTTTAAATCAAGTATCACAGAAATCTGGTTTTGGTTGAATTATTGTGATTATAATTTCTTTTTTCAGCCTGGAAATTTCATGTGGAAAAGAAATGTATTAGATGGCAATGAAATGTGGAATGAACTTACAACAATAGGAGAGGATTATGAGTTTCACTGTCGCCAATTTTTAAAGGGTATTAATTTAGGCTATATACAAATTGCAAACTGGGATTATATGTATAACAATGCATCGATGATATCAACATCAGATGCTGTAATACCATTATTAGGTAGATCTTACTCAAGAATGCTTGTATTAAACCATATTAATAATAAATTTGCAAACTCAAAAATTTTCGTAAAAAATGAGCTTAATTGGCAAATTAAAATTCTTAGAAGAATAATTTCAGTAGCTGATAATAAAAATGAAAGAAAAGAGGCGAAAATAATATTGTACAAGCGTATATCTGAAATTATTAATAATCAACGAATTATTTTTTTGCCAAAAAAATTATATCTGTTCATACTCTATTTTATTGTATTTATCCATGAAAGAACAAATCGATTTTATAGACTATATAATATTATTTGTTTTGACAATTTAAACTTAAATAAAAAACTATATTATACGATTCAATGAAACGAATAAGAATAATATACACTATACCAAATTTTGATACAGCAGGCTCTGGTATTGCACTTTTGAAACTTATTAAAAATCTAGATAAAAAAAAATTCGAACCGATTATTATTTGCCATCATGAAATGGGAATGCACTTTAAATTAGTATTAGAGAGCAAAATTGAATATCATACGTTTCAATATATTGCTGAGCAAAAACCTTACTATTTATTTTTAATAAAATTAGTGAAAATATATATTTTCTATTTCAGATTAAGACCAGATATCATCTTTTCATATCATTACCATCCATATATTTCAGAACCCATCGTAGCGCGTTTACTTGGCGCAAAATTTATTTATATTAAAAAGAATATGGGATGGTTTGGCGCTTCGTGGAAACAATGGCGTATAAAATCATTTCTATCAAATTGTATTGTTATACAAAATATTACAATGAAAAATATTTTTTTTAAGGATAATAGAAATATTCATTACATCCCAATAGGTGTAGATACAAATGAATTTTATCCGAGGGAAAAAGATATCTTACTTCAAGAAGAATTGAAAATTCATAATAATGATAAGATATTATTATGTATTGCCAATTTGGTTCCAAAAAAAGGCATACTAAATCTCTTAAAAAGCTTTTCCAATTCTAAATGTCTGAGACAAACCAAATTGATAATAGTTGGAAATAATAAATCAGATCTATGGAATATAATATCTGAATTCATTTCGACGAATGATCTTGTTAATAAGGTTATCTTTACAGGAATAAGGTCAGATATACACAGATTTTACTCTATTTCTGATTTATTTATATTAGCATCTACAGGAGATGAAGGAGCACCAATAGTTATTCAAGAAGCTATGGCATCGGGTGTTGTAGTCATAGCATCCAACATTCCAGGAATATCCGACCAAATGAAAAATTTTTCAGATCAACTATTTTTACCAGATGATTCTGATGACATATCATTCAAAATTGATGAATTTATAAATATTCCTATAAAATTAAAAAATCAGATTATTCGAAAACAACTAGAACATGTACGATCGAATTACAGTGTAGATACTGAAGCAAAGAGGCATGAATCTATGTATCTTGATTTGTATAAATAATTATACTTATTGTAAAATAATTCAATGTTTCTTTTTTTAAAATATACTAGACCATCATGGTATTATAGACTATATAATAAATCCGATGTTCAACTATATAGTGAGGAAACCATCAAGTATGTGAAAGATAATTCACTTATTAATATTTTTTCTTATAAAGATGAAATATCTGTCTACTACGACATTGTTTATCAACTGATTAATAATGCTTACATTGATAATAGTTCAAATAAAAAGACTATTGATACATACAATAAAAATGTGACTTCTGTTAAAGATAATTACATATTTATTAGAAGGTTTTTTTCTACGAAATGGTTAATATACATACTTATTATACGAATTCTCTCACTCAAAAATATATATCTTGAATTTAAATATTTTTTAAAATGTCTTTCAATAAATAAAGTTGAAAAAAATTATTATTTTGATGATATTGAACTCAAAAAATTAGATAAAAGATCATCTCGATCTTATTTTAATGATTTTATTACGATTATTATACCTACATTAAACAGATATGCTTACTTGTCTGATGCATTAGTTGATCTTGAAAATCAAACTTATAAAAATTTTGAAGTAATTATATGCGATCAATCAGATAATTTTGACCCATCTTTTTATAGAAGATGGAAAATAGATATAAAATGTATATATCAATCAAAAAAAGCATTGTGGGCAGCACGAAATAAGTGTATCGAATTATCGAAAGGGAGATACATCATCCTGTTCGACGATGATTCACGAGTTAATAATGACTGGATTCAATCTCATATTGATTGTATTACAAAATATAAAAATAGTATTTCCGCTGGAATTACACGCACTGTAAAAGGTAATCAATTAGCAATTATTGATTCTCGTTACCATTACTCTGATGTATTTGACACTGGTAATTCAATGCTTGATAAAAATGTTTTCAAAAAAATTGGTCTTTTTGACGAACGATTCGAGAAGCAAAGAATGGGCGATGGTGAATTTGGACTTCGTGCATACTTAAATGGATATTCAATAATTTCAAATCCTTTAGCTTGTCGAGATCATTTAAAAGTAAAATCCGGCGGATTACGCGAATTTGGAAGTTGGGATGCATTTTCATCAATGAATATTTTATCGCCGAAACCGATTCCAAGTGCTATTTATTTTATTACGAAATATTTTGATAAAAATTCTACAATATTTTTTATTATCAATTCTCTGATATATAATAAAAACCATAAAATTAAATCTAAATATATAAATAAAATTATATCTATATTAATCGATATAATTTTTTTTCCAATAACACTTCTTCGTATTATAGCCTCTTTTCATATTGCAGAAAAAATGTTAAATCAGGGATCAATTATTCGAAAGTATAATGAATATAATCATATCAATTGATACTAGATATTAAAAATATTTTAGATAAGAAACATACCATTCGATGGGTATTTTTACATATACTAATAGGTATTTTATCATCACAAAATAAATATATATTTATAATATATTTTTATTTGTTTATTGCAATTAATTTGAAATATATCATTACTGATATAAAGTATAATACTTATGAAAATTCAATTTTAATTATATCTTATTTATTTGGTTTCGAACTCTTAAATCGTATTATTAAAGTAAGTCCTTATATCCCTTCCGAATACACAAAATATATAGGTATCGTATGTTGGCTTTTTTTTGCAATTAGAAGCAAAAAATCAATTTATGGATTCATTATGCTGATTTGTATTTTTCCTGCCATTTTATATGATTTTACAGGGCAGATTCAGTCATTAGACATTGTTAACAATTTTTTAGCACCAGTATCTCTATCATTATCAATTATTTTCTTTGGTAAATTAAATCCGAAAAACGACTTATTAGATAATTCAATGAAACTTATCTGGTTTGCATTGGTTTCAACTTTATTTTCAATGATCATTAGATCACCAAGTTATGATGACATGAGTTTTTCTCTTCAATCAAACGAATCAGCTTCCGGTGGAACATCATCGAACCAAGCATCTACAATATTAGGTTTGGGTATATTCTTATCTTTTTATTCATTTTATAAGAAAAAACATTTTTCAGGATATACATATCTTGATCTTTTTTTTGCAAGCATTTTTTTATTACAAGGATTATTAACATTTTCGCGGGGAGGTATATTTGTTGCTATTATATCTATCTTTGTTTTTTTAATTTTATCTTCTTATTCAGCTGAATCTAAATATAAAAATCTGAAATATCCAGGTTTCATCTTTAATTTTCTATACATATCTCTAGGTTTCTTATTTATTGTCTCTACTTTTTTAATTGTTGATAATATCACTAAAGGGGCTTTATCACTCAGATATAAAGGAGAAACAGCCGGTACAATCACTGGAACGGCAGAAAAAAATATCGACAAAATAACATCGGGACGAAGCGAAATCTTTTTGGAAGATATATCTGTATGGCTCCAGTATCCAATTACTGGAGTAGGAGTTGGTGGATCAAGATATGCACGCGGGAACTTAATTGCTCCACATATTGAGTTATCCCGCCTTTTAGCTGATCATGGAATACTTGGCATGATTTTTTTCATTTTATTGACTCTTTTAGGTGTTATAATTTACTTAAATCGTAAGATTATACCAAACTCTGATTTACTCATGGCACTATATGTACTTGGATACTTGTCATCATTCCATGCATCCATGAGAACCTTTGTAACTCCTTTTTTTGTAGGAATCAGTGCCATTTCATTGAATGTAAAAAAATGAAATTCTTATTTATTCTTTACGAATGCACATCTTAGTTCTATATCAATATTTTGGAACGCCCAATGGCTGCTGGAGTACAAGATTTTATGAATTTGCTAGAAGATGGGTAATGAATGGAAATACTGTAACTATTATCACATCTCCGTATGATAAATCAGATCTTACATCAAATAATTTTATCTCAAAAAAATCTATTGATGGTATTAATTTAGTAATAATAAATTCTGGAGATTCAAATAAATATCCCTTTTATAAAAGAGTATATCGATCAATTATTTTTTCTGTCATATCAACTTATTACGCCATTCATACTTACTCCGATGTTTTAATTGCGAGTTCTGGACCTATTACTATTGGTTTTCCTGCTCTTATATATAGATTTTTAAAACAAAGAAAATATGTTTTTGAAGTTAGAGATTTATGGCCACAAGGTGCAATTGAACATGGAATTATCAAAAATATGTTTATCAAATATTTGGCTTATAAATTTGAATCAATAATATATAAAAATGCAAATCTTATTATAGCTGCGAGTATTGGTATTCAATCTTCCATTAACAAAAGATTTCCGAAATTGAATACTACAGTTATTACAAATGGTTCAGATATACTTCTTTTTGAAAATAAATCTCAGTACAATTTTCCATCATTTGTATCGTCAAAAAAGAAAATATTCATCTATACTGGATCGATAGGATTAATGGATTCTGTTCAAGAAATTATTGATGGTTATCTGTATATTAAACATCGAGAAGATATTCATATCGTCATAATTGGCGAAGGATCAGAAAAAAATATTTTAGTACAAAAAGTTTTAAATTATGGATTAGAAAAAAATATTCATTTTTTAGGACTTATTCCAAAAACCGAAGTTGTGAATTGGTACCAGATAGCCATTGCATCTTTTGTTCTTTTCAAGAATTATCCAGTATGGGATACCGTATCACCTAATAAAATGTTTGATAGTTTCGCTTCTGGTGTTCCTATCATTCAGAATACAAAAGGTTGGATCAAAGATCTAGTTGATGAGAATGAATGCGGACTTAATGTAGTTAATCATGATCCGAGATCTATGTCTTATTCCATTGAGCTTCTTGCAAATAATTCTCTATACAGATCTAAATTAGGAATGAATGCAAAAAGACTAGCAAAAACTGTTTTTAATCGTGATATTCTTGCTCAGAAATATATTAATTCTCTTGAATTCATACCTAGTTAAAAAGCGATTTGTAACATATCATTAATTCTATATTCCCTTGAAAAAAACTATCTTATCTGTTACTGCTCATCCTGATGACGAAGTACTCGGATTTGGAGCTACAGCCAAAAAACTATCGATGAGTGGGCATCAAGTATACAACTGTTTTTTATCTGGAAATGCTGAAGAAAGAGGTTTAAGGCCAAATATTGTGGATTTTCACAATGATATCCAAGAAGCGCAAATTTTACTTGGATGTCAACCAGCAATACTTGGAACTTATCCAAATCTTGCTTTAAATACCATACCGCATAAAGATATCGTACAGTATATTGAATCAATCATTGAAAAAATTAAACCTGATTATATATTTACACATCATCCTAATGATTTAAATAATGATCATTATCATGTCTCAATGGCATGTCAGGCTGCTTCCAGATTATTCCAACGAAAATCTGTAAAACGGATTAATGGATTTTATTATATGGAAATTTTATCATCTACCGATTGGGCATTTAGTACTTCGAATCATAATTTTAAACCAAATGTTTTCTACGAAGTAGGTGAAGATATTTTGGATATCAAGATAAAGGCTCTTTCAATTTATAGAGATGTTATGCGAGAATATCCTCATTCTCGTTCAAAAGAAACTATCAAAGGTTTAGCTACTATAAGAGGATCTCAATCTGGACTAATTTATGCAGAAGCCTTTGAATCAGCATTTCAACTACTAAATATTTGAATTTGACCTACCAATATTTCAAAAGGATCATGGATATAATAGTATCTATTATATCCATGATTGTATTTTCTCCATTATTTCTGATTGTAGGCATTTTTATTTGGGTTCATGATCGTGGTCCAATAATTTATTCACAAATTCGTATCGGTAAAGATGGTAGACATTTTAAGTTCTATAAATTTCGTAGTATGCCTATTGGTACACCAACTGTACCATCATCTTCAATCGATCAAATAACTATTACACCTGCCGGGAAGATCATACGTCGTACAAGTATTGACGAATTAATACAATTATATAATATTCTTAGAGGTGATATGAGTTTTGTAGGTCCTAGGCCTTCTCTAACAACGCAATTCCAATTAATTAAATTAAGAGAAGAAAATGGATCAATAAAGCTTAAACCAGGACTTACTGGGTGGGCACAGGTCAATGCATACAACTATATGCCAATAGAAATAAAAGCTAAATATGACAGGGAGTATATGGAAAAAATAACTTTTCTATTTGACCTTAAAATATTGTTTAAAACGGCATATTATATAATGAATAATCCACCAGTTTATTAGTATGAAAATTGGATTTGTAACATGTGTCAAACTTGGGCTATCATGTATTGAAGCTATTTTGAAATCTGGAGATAAATTTGAATTATTTATAACTCTACAAGATCATCTCTCAGTAACTAAATCTGGTAGAATATATTTAGATGAAACGAGTAAAAAATATAAAATACCATTATACAAAATAAATCATATAAACTCTCCTGAAGTTCTTGATATTATTCAAAAACATGAATTGGATTGGCTTTTTATCATAGGGTGGTCTCAAATAGCTAATACTAGTATCATAAATGCTCCAAAAAATGGTGTCATCGGAGCTCATCCAACACTTCTGCCAATTGGAAGAGGTCGTGCAGCAATTCCCTGGACCATAATAAAAGGTTTTAAAAAAACAGGTGTAACTTTTTTTAAACTAAATGAAGGTGTAGATACTGGTGATATTATTGATCAATTTGAAATAATGCTTGATCCTCAAATTACAGCATCGCAATTGTATATACTTGTCGATCATGTACATATTAAGCTGATGAAACGTGTTTGGTATAATATTCATAATCGAACGCTCCAACTGAAGCCACAAGATAATAACAAAGCAACATACTGGACAGCCCGAAAACCGACAGATGGAGAATTACACAATTCAATGTTAGTAGAAGATGTTGACAAACTGGTCCGAGCAACGACAAAACCATATCCTGGCGCATATATAATTTATAAACAAAAGAAATTAATTATATGGAAAGGTGAAATTGGACTCCACACTAATGGTATTAATCTCCATTTTTTGAATGGATCATATACTGTAATTGATTTTGAAATGATTTAAATTATTCACAATTATATAATATATACCGATGTGTGGTTTTTCTGGAATTGTAAGTACATCAATTATTATTCCTAGTGAAATAATTTCAATGGGTGAATCTATTTCACATAGAGGACCCGATTATACAGGTTATTATTTTGACCAATACGCTGGTTTCGTTCACAACAGATTGAGCCTCCTAGATATATCAATTAATGGAAATCAGCCATTTGAGAATGAAAAATTTGTATTATTATTTAATGGAGAAATATACAATCATCAAAAAATACGAAATAAATATTTATATAATCAAATATTCATATCCACATCTGATACTGAAACTCTATTCTATCTTATCGAAAGGTATGGTATTAATTTTGCAACATCCCAAATTCATGGGATGTTTTCATTTGTGTGGTATGATAAAAAAACCTTTGATGTATCAATTGTCAGAGATCGTCTTGGTATCAAACCACTCTTCTATAGAATAGAAAATGATGGTATTATCTTTTCATCTGAATATAAATCCATTATCCAATTGAGAGATCTTGTGCCGGATAAGGCACTGATACTTAGTTCGACTCTAGGTGAAATCGAATATTCCCGTTCTAAAACATTGTTTTCGGAAATTAGTCAGTTAGAGCCAGGTTCAATTCTTAGATATTCTATTAAAGGTTCAGTAAAAATTGAAAATTATTTCAAATTAACAGATTTAGTTGATAAATCTTTGTATACAGAATTACATTCAATGAAAGATAATGATATTATAGATTTATTCGATAGATTAATTAATGATAGTGTTGAATCTATGTTAATGAGTGATGTAGGAATGGGATCATTTATCAGCGGTGGTATTGATTCAAGTTTAGTATCTTGTATTGCTAGTAGGAAAAATAGTATTAGTCTATTTACGGCTAATGTTGTTGGTAAATATTCTGAATTGGATGCATGTCGAATTGTCTCCAATAGTATTGGAGAAAAATTGAATGTATATGACTACGAGTCAAAATATTTTTTGCGTGATCTTGTTCGCTGTACGTGGCATTATGAAGCACCTATCAATGTTCATGCCAGTGCTATACCATTCAATTGTGTTGCCAATCTAGCGCGTCAGTTAAATACAAAAGCAGTATTGACAGGGGAAGGTTCTGATGAACTCTTTTTGGGATATCCACGACTCTTAACGCGAAAACTCGATAGATTTATCAAATTACCATACAATCTTATCGATGCTATTTATTGTAGAATTCCAGGTTTAATAAATTATCTAAATATCAAAAAAAATAATTATGCAAATGATTTACTTTACATACCGTTTGTAGCGTCTCGAAAAGCAGATTTAGATGAATATAATGAATCTTTTTCCTTCATAAAAAGAAAAAAATTAATAAAAGAGCACTCCCTTACATTAGAAATGCTTGGAAGAGGTTTACATTCACTTCTATGGCGGAATGATCGTATAGGAATGATGCATAGTATAGAATCGAGATTTCCTTTTTTAGATGAAGATTTAATGAAGTTTGCTGTTAATTTACCAATTCGAATGAAAATTGGACGTTCAATCAATATTCATAATATCAAACACCCTTTCCTTATAGACAAAAAAATTGTAAGAGTACTTGCAAAAAAGTATGTTCCAAAAGGAATTGAGCGAATACAGAAAAAAGGATTCATTATTCACGGACATCGATCTGTCAAAATATCAAGTGATTTTTTTTATAATGGTTTTTTGTCTGATTTATTCCATCTATCGAAAAGGGATTGTGCAGCTTTGGAAAATAAAACAGATAATTTATTACTTGCAAAATTGGCTCAAGTAGAAATTTGGGGGAGACTTTTTTCTAGGAAAGAAAAGATTCAAGAAGTTGAAAAGTTTGTAGCGAATAATTTATCGATGACAATATAATCTTATATACCTAGTATTCCATTTAAAGCACATTTTATGGGCTTTTTTTATGGATGACACAACATATATATCTTATTTATATTTCATTTTCCGATACCAATAAGTTATAAGACGGGCTAGTGGGATGATACATTTCGATATTGGGTTGATACTCAGGAATCAATTCAGATAAATCGGATATATATGTTTGTTTATTATGTTTATTATTAATTATGTTTTTTTGCAAATTCCTGAAAATTGAATCGACATCAATTTTTTCAGATGAAATATGACGAGCCCTCATTATTTTTTCACGCCAAGTAGGAGAAACACTCTCTTGATCTCTGAATAATTGTTCATGTAATTTTTCGCCTTGTCTCAGACCACTAAATTCTATTCGTATATCAATATTCGGTATCAATCCTCTTTCTTCAATCATTTTTCTTGCTATTTCCAATACGCGAAGTGGGTTCCCCATATTAAAAACATATATCTCACCACCCAATCCCATCACTGATGCCTCTATGACTAAACAACCTGCTTCTGGAATGGTCATGAAGTATCTGGTAACTTCTGGATGTGTAATTGATATGGGCCCCCCCTTATCTATTTGTTCGCTAAATATTGGTACAACAGAGCCATTGGATCCAATAACATTACCAAAACGAGTCGTAATAAAATTTGTTATTCCCTTTCCTTGAAGATGATTTACATATATCTCCGCTGCCCTTTTAGATGCACCCATGATATTAGTCGGATTGACTGCTTTATCCGTAGAAATCATGAGAAATTTTTTTACTCCATATTTTAGTGAGGCATCCGAAATATATTTTGTTCCTATCGTATTTGTATTTATCGCTTCTCTGGGGAAAGCCTCCAATAAGGGAACATGTTTATATGCTGCAGCATGATATACTAAATCTGGTTCGTGAAATTGAACAATGGAATCTATATTTTTATTATCTCTAATATCTGCAAGAGCGATATCAATTTTTATCTTTTGATTTGAATAATTCCGAATTTTTTGATGTAATAGGAATAAACCTGTCTCAGATATATCTAACATAATTAATTTACTTATCTTTTGTCTGCAAAGTTGAAAACATATCTCGCTTCCAATACTTCCTGCAGCTCCTGTCACGAGTACTTTAGACCCAATCAAATCCCGATGATGATCTGTATCACTTAAACTTATGGTCTCTCGACCTAGAAGTGAATTGTAATTGCTATTGTTATTTAGTGATTTTGTCATTTATATAATTGATGTTTGCTATTTAGCCTTTTTATAGGGTACCGAAAATAATGTTTAATTATATAAAATTAATTTGTTTATCTTCGATTTGTTTGAAACATGTACTATTTCATGTGCATTTTAATTTCATTTTCGTTGGTACACAATAACTTATGAAAGTCATATCCTTTCCGTGAAAATCAATTTTTTAAGTACTGTTTCTTATTAAATACTTTGTTCAAATATAGAACATACGGTATGTCTTATGTACCAATAATTCTGTTTTTGATTATTGTATTCCCTCAACAAATACTTTCACAATCCATTGCTTTAGATTTTCATGCTGGAATTATGAATTACCAAGGTGATTTAAGGCAAGAAGTTTTTACGCTCAAAGATAGTCGACCAGCTTTTGGATTAGGAGTCACCGCAGATCTAACAAACCGTATTGCAATACGTTACCTTCTTTTGGAAGGTAAACTCCACGCAGATGATAATATGAATTCTAAACCCCAGTATTACTATCGAAATCTGAATTTTTCATCGAATATTTCAGAACAAAGCATTCAGGTGCAGCTTCAATTACTGCAGGGTAGTAAATACTGGTTCAATCTATATATCATATCGGGTATTGCATCTTTTAGGTACAAACCATACACTTTCGATACCGCGGGGAATAAACATTATCTTCAACCATTGAATACGGAGGGACAAGGATTTATACCTGGAGCTCCTGCGCCATATCGTCTCCGTGAGTGGAGCTTTCCAGCAGGTGGAGGTGTTCGATTCAGGCTTTCGAATTCAATTAGTATTTCTTATGAGATCACATTCAGATATACATTGACTGACTACTTGGACGATGTAAGTACTTTTTATCCTAGCCCGAGTATCATAAACGCTACTCGAGGATTCAAAGCAGCTGAATTATCATTTCGCGCACTTGAACTACCAGGATTTAACCCTCTATTCCCCAGCGGATTTACACCGTCGATCCCGAGAGGTAATCCAAACAATAGCGATTGGTATTATTTCTCAGGAATCAAAGTTAAATATGATTTATTTACCATCTCTTCAGCCAAAAGGATAGATGAACGAAAAAAAAAGAATCGAGGACGTTTAGATTGCCCATTCTGACTACTACCATTGTTCTAATTCACTGAAGAAGAAGTTTGATTCCACATGTGCATTTGTGTCACTGTCACTGCCATGAATCGCATTTTTCCCAACACTTTCTGCGTACTTCCTTCGGATTGTACCCTCAGTTGCCTTGGTAGGGTCGGTTGCACCGATCAGTACCCTAAAAGTGTCCACGGCATGCTCTCGCTCCAGAATGGCAGCTACAATAGGCCCTGAACTCATAAATGCAACCAATTCACCAAAAAAAGGACGATCTCGGTGAATAGAATAAAACTCACTTGCTCGCTCAACGGTAAGCCAGGTTTTTTTCATTGCGACAATCCTGAAACCAGCACCTTCAATCATAGAAATAATGCCTCCGGTATACCCCTTCTCAAATGCATCCGGTTTAATCATTGTAAAGGTTCTGTTTTTCATTTTTTTGCGTTTGAAGCGCAAATCTATCATTTTCGACGTACCTAGCAAGTATTCGTATAGGAAAAAGTCCCTCTTGTCATCTGATGGGGTATTCCTATTTTTGCACCATTCATGCAATCCATACAACTCCTTTACTCCCAGTTATCAGGGTCACGTAGGATTGTCGTGACTATGCATCAAAAACCCGATCCTGATGCTATGGGCTCGTCCCTTGCACTTGCTCGGTTTCTTAAGAATCTGGGAAACTACGTCACTGTTGTATCTCCCACTAACTGGCCAGAATTCCTGGATTGGATGCCAGGTGTAGATGAGGTTATAGACTTCGAATCCAACATGGATTTCGGAAGCAATGCAATCCTTACGGCGGACTGGATTTTTTGTCTGGACTTTAACGTACTATATCGGGTGAAGAAATTGATGCCTTTACTGCAGGAATGCTCTGCGGTAAGAATTTTGATTGATCATCACGAAAGCCCTCATACTTCATCTTTTCATTACGGTGTAAATATTATAAATAAAAGTTCTACCTCTGAATTAGTGTATGATATGATCTTGGATGCAGGATATCGATCACTTATCGATTCAGATACAGCTGCTTGCCTATATGCTGGAGTAATGTCTGACACAGGCAGCTTTCGTTTCCCAGCTACAACCTCCAGCGTTCACATAATGGTTGCAGATTTAATGGCAACAGGATTTCAACATACTACGGTTCACCAGAATATCTTTGACAACTATTTTGAGAATCGGCTACGTTTCATCGGGCACCTGCTATCCCATCGTTTGCAGGTTTTTTATGAATATAACGCTGCCTTAATCTATGTCACTAGGTCAGATCTACTTAAATTTGATATTCAGACCGGAGATACTGAAGGTATAGTTAATTACCCCTTGTCCATACGGGGTATTCAAGTGGCAGCACTATTGATCGATCGAGAGGAAGAGAGGAGGTGGTCTTTCCGGAGTAAAGATGTCTTTGACTGCAATCGCTTTGCTCGCACCCATTTTGAAGGCGGAGGACACCATAATGCAGCAGGCGGTAGAAGCATTTTGAGCATCGAACAAAATATAACACTTTTCAAGACAGTTTTGCCCTTATTCCTCCAGTCTTAAAAATAATAAATAAGCTAAAAAATGAAAAACAAATCAACTCTTTTCATCATGATCCTGCTCGCAGGAATTCTTTCATGCGAAATGGCAGGGTTCGAAAAGACAAAATCTGGGCTCCATTACAGAATCATTAAAGGGGTTAGATCTACAGGTAAAGGAGATACCCTTAAGCCGGGTATGATTGTAAAGTTTAATTATAAAATGACCTATAATGATTCTGTGCTGGGTTCATCCTACGAGACCATTCCAGGTTATGACATGGTCGATGCGAACCCCCGGTTTCATGATTTTGCAGAAGTACTGACTAAACTTCATGTTGGAGATAGCCTGGTAACCTACCAGTATATTGATACGTTAATGAAACAAAATCCTGGAATGTTACCTCCTTTCCTGAAAAAGGGATCAAAAATAAAAATGAGTCTCCGGGTTCTAGACACTATCTCGAATGGAATGGCTGGTGTACAGGAAGATGTCATGACAGAAGAAAACAAAATTCTTGTTAAAGAACAGGTTCGTATAGAAAAGTATATCGCTTTGAATAAAATCAATGCCCGGAAAGTTAATAACGTATATGTGGAGATTGTTTCTCAAGGATCAGGCGCAGCTGCTGACTCCGGTAAGTATGTTGGGATTCGATATACTGGCTACAACTTGGAAGGAAAGTTTTTTGACTCAAACATGGATTCCACCAAGCAATTTCAAAAGCACCCCTTGGAAACCTTCTATTTCGTTTCCAAAACCTACGGAGCCATTCAGGGTATGATGGAAGGGGTTGCTCAATTCAATGTGGGTGGTAAAGGTAGGGTAATCATCCCCTCCACTCTTGCTTATGGCCGCCAGGGTAGTCCCCCGGCCATCAAGCCCTATGAGCCTCTGATATTTGATATCGAAGTTGTCAGTGTTAAAGACAGTACTGTATCTGCCCCTGTCATGCAGCAGCCCCAGGGAATGCAATAAAAAACTCTAGAATTACTGCTTATTCAGAAGCCCCTTCCTCCGAAGGGGTTTTTTTTCCTCGTGATGGAAGCATGGAAATCAGCTGAATGGTTTCCACTGCCTCTTTGACGTCATGAACCCGGATGATATGAACCCCATTTAGCAGCGCAATAGTATGCAAAACGGTAGTCCCATTCAGTGCATCGGCAGCTTCTATACCCAGGACACGCTGTATCATGGACTTTCTGGAAAGGCCAGCCATCAAAGGCTGGCCGAATTCCTTGAAAAGTGATATGGAACTCAACAGCTCATAGTTCTGCTCCAGAGTCTTCCCAAAACCAAATCCAGGGTCTAGAATAATATCGTTTATACCCGATGATGTACAGGCATGTATCCTGCCTGCAAAGAATGACATGAGGTCTGCAATAATATCTTCATAATACGGTTCTTGCTGCATATTCTCAGGTGTGCCCTGCATATGTGTACATACATATGGTATCTCGAGTTTTCCGACTGTCTCCAGCATGGAAGGGTCCATCATTCCTCCGCTCACATCATTGACTAAGAGTGCCCCTGCTTGTACACACTCATGGGCTACCATGGCATGATAGGTATCTACCGAAATAATAGCCTCTGGGCAGATGGATAATATGCCTTCGATAGCTGGAAGAAGTTTTGATAACTCAGACTTAGCATCGACCCGAATACTTCCTGGCCTTGTACTTTGTGCCCCAAGATCAATCCAGTCTGCACCCATTTCCAGCATCTCTACACCTTTTCTTACTGCCTCCTGGACCCGCGGGTACCTACTATCCCGATGAAAGGAATCATCTGTCAGGTTCAGGATACCCATGACCACTGCCTTTTCTGACCTCCAGATACGGCCTTTTAAATTAAACGTAAACATAGAGCCAGTTGATTATTTTTGCTTAGATCGACGTGTAAAAATAGTTGTCCATGTCTACAATGCTGCAATATGGGCAAGCCTTAGGGCATTGCAAAGACCTTTTTCTGCAAAAAACCCATGATTACGGAACTTCCTGGAGGGTTCTGCGTTCCATTTCCGTTGCAGACCAGATATTCATCAAAGCACAACGGATTCGCACCATCCAGGAACGCCGGCAGCAAAAAGTGAACGATCCCATATCAACTGAATTCATTGGAATCGCTAATTATGCCATCATCGGGCTCATGCAGAGGGAACTGGGAGCACCCAAAGTTGAGGAACTTGTTAAAGATACAGTAGAAGCCCTTTGGAACCAGCAGGTGAGTAAGGCAACCAGCTTGATGCAGGATAAAAATCATGATTATGGTGAAGCATGGCGGGATATGAGTCAGGAAAGCCTGGCAGATCTCATCCTTGTTAAGGTCCTGCGCATGCGACAGATTCTTTCCAATGATGGGAAAACGATCGCCAGCGAGGGCATTGAAGCTAATTTCCTTGACATACTCAATTACGCCGTATTTGCACTCATCCTCATTGCGGAGGGAAAGCATTTATCTTAACTATTGCATCTATGTATAAAAACAAAGTTTTGACAGCCATCCGCTATTTCGTCGGGATCTTATTTATTTTTAGTGGACTTGTAAAGGCTAATGACCCGGCGGGACTTAGCTATAAGATGCTCGAGTTCTTTGAAGTCTGGCAATGGCATGGCTTGGAAGTCCTAGCACTTCCACTGTCGATCGCCATGATCATATTCGAAATCATAGCGGGCGTAGCAGTCATCATTGGATGGAGGTTTCCTCTTTTTGCCTGGATGCTGCTATTGCTTATTCTCTTCTTTACCTTTCTGACTGGTTATGCCGTATTATCGGGGAAAGTCAGAGAATGTGGCTGCTTCGGCGACTGTATTCCACTCAAGGCCGAGCAGTCGTTCACCAAGGATATCATACTGCTCGGACTGATCGTTTTACTAACTATTAAACGAAACAGCGTTACATTCCTCGGCTCGGAAAGAACCTCCATAGCCATCATCAGCATTGCCGCCTTGCTTTCGCTTTGCATTCAGTTATATGTACTCAAACATCTACCCTTCGTTGACTGTCTCCCATACAAAAAAGGCAAGGACATACTGGAGCAGATGAAGATTCCCGAAGGATCAGTGCCAGACAGCATATCGATCGAATTTGTTTATGTTAACAGAGGCAAAGAGGTTTCTTTTGACGTGGACCACTTCCCAGCAGACTTTAATGATTCTACCTATACTTTCGTAAGGAGAGTGGATAGGCTCGTTCGAAAAGGGAATGCCATTCCACCCATCCGGGATTTTGTGATTATCACGGCTGCTGGAGTCGATACCACCAAGTCTTTTTTAGAACAACCCGGCCAGAAGATCATCATTTTTTCTAGGGAGCTGACCGAGGATCCGACTCAATGGGCATGGGCTTCCAAGCTCAAAGACATTTCAAATCTGACCATAACAAAAAATATACCCCTTATATGGGTCAGTTCCGATGCAGAAAAGCTGCTACAGTCCCTCCCTGCCATCGGCCTTGGCCATATACCGGTACTAAAAGGAGATGGGGTTGCCATCAAAACAGCAGCCCGAGTAGACCCAACCCTTTATTGGTTAGATGGAGCACGCATCTTGGGAAAATGGGCAGCGGCTGACTTCTCCAACACCGTGCTTGAAATAAACGGTAAAACCATTAATAAGGTTCCATAAAACGCCTGATAGACCCGGAATCTCGTATGTCTAATACCCCATTGCTTGCCTTTTTTGGCGTGAAAGTCCGCTATGGGCTGGGAGTGCTGCTGGGGGTGACCATCATAGTTTTTCTGCTTTTTCAGGGTATAGGTGACCCCGCTCGCCTCGTGATGGGTCAAACAGGGGATGCAGCGACATTGCAAAACATTCGCAGAGAGTTACAAATTGACCGTCCTCTTTTTGTCCAGTTTCTGGGATACCTCAATGACATATCTCCGCTAGCGATACATTCACGGGAAGAGATAAAGACAAAAAAGCTTTCAGGATTATTTGTCGGCGGCGAAAATCAGGTTGGACTGAAGCTTCCTTATCTCCGGCGATCTTATCAAAGTCAAAAGGCAGTCTGGGGCATATTGACGGAGGCTCTCATGGGTACCGCCATCCTGGCGGCGGCGGCTATATTGCTCGCCATTGTTCTGGGTATACCGTTTGGCGTTTGGGCTGCGGTATATGCCCATTCTTGGAAAGACCGTTCCTTGGTGGTACTGAGTATTCTTGGTATTTCTGCGCCTTCTTTTTTTCTGGGCATGGTCATTGCCTACCTTTTTGGTTTCCACTGGTCAGCATGGACTGGGCTACACATGACGGGCAGCCTCTTTGACTTGGAACCTTTCAAAGGAAGCTCCCTTGCACTTCACAATCTCTTACTGCCTGCCATTACGTTGGGTATACGCCCTATGGCAATCATTACACAACTAACCAGAAGTGCTATGCTGGATGTGTTGGGGCATGACTACATCCGAACGGCCCGGTCAAAAGGACTCCCGTCCAGGGCGGTCATTTGGAAGCATGCACTTCCCAACGCGTTGAACCCAGTGCTAACCGCCATCACTGGATGGTTTGCTGAATTATTGGCCGGAGCTTTCTTCGTCGAGTACATCTTTGGTTGGAAAGGAATTGGTAAGACGACCGTGGACGCGCTGGAGAAGCTTGATTATCCAGTCGTCATGGGAAGCATTCTGGTAACCTCAGCCTGTTTTGTCCTGGTCAATTTGGCGGCAGACCTGCTACAAGCACGTATAGACCCCAGAATCCGAATCCACTGACTTCCAAGAATTCAGGCTCTGTTGAATTTTTTTGGTAGATTTCTGTCAAATCCTTAAACTTGGCAAGGACAAATCTTTCCAACATGCCTACTGTAGCAGATATTTTCAAGCGTAAAGGCTTCAGAAATGTAACGGTGGAACCGAATACCAATGTCCTGGACGCCCTTCGGCTGATGGCGGATAAAAACATAGGATCCGTGGTAGTTATGAAGGCCGAACAGTATGTGGGATTGTTTACAGAACGGGACTATGCTCGCAAAGTTATCTTACAAGGAAAATCATCTAGTGAGATCCCGGTATCCGAAATCATGTCTGAAGATTTCCCCGTCGTAGCGCCAACCCATACACTGGAAGAATGTATGGAGATCATGACCCGACACAACATACGATACCTTCCCGTTTTTGAGCTAGATGCCTATTTTGGCATCATTTCGATCATCGATGTCGTAAAGGAGACCATCCACGTACAGCAGGACTGCATAGAACATCTGCAGAATTACATCCATGGATCATTATGAGTGACTTCTACTCAACGAATCACGACTTCATCTATGACGATTTCTCCGATGGCTTCGTTCAGCCTGCTTTTGATGAGCTCCCGGTGGAATAGCAATTCGGATTTCAAAGGAGCAACGGATGTGCTGATGTACAAGGTGCGTTGTACGACTTCAATTTTATCTATCGATTTGGCAATGGTGGGGCCGACCGTTTTTTCCCAGACTTCATGAATCTGAACGGATCGAAGGCCCGTACTCAATCGGCTGGTACGGAGGAAATGCTTCAATGCCTCTGCCAGGGACGTTTCCATATATATAGTCAAAAAAGATTAAATATAGTCACTTAAGTGCATTAGATATGGATCAGGTCGAATTTGATTTCGGCTTTACCGAGGGTGGCGATGACCCTTTCCGGGTGTGTATCTGAGAGAAATACTTGACCGGGACTATCGTAGCAAACCCATTGTAGTAGGTTCAACATCCGATCGCCATCTAGCTTTTCAAAGATATCGTCCATCAGAAGGAGAGGAGGGGTGCCTATAGACTGCCTGATAAAATCATATTCGGAGAGTTTCAGCGCAAACAATAGACTTTTTCGTTGCCCCTGCGAGGCAGATTGGCGGAGAGACATCTCTGAAAGTCTGAGCTCAAGATCATCCCGATGAATGCCTACGCGCGTTCTTTGTAAGATGATGTCCATCTTTCTTCCCTCGGCAAGTTGCTGCAACATCGGTGCTTCCGAAAGTTGACTCACATAGCCAAGAGATATTTGTTCATCGCTACCTGAAATCTGCCGGTATTTGTCCAAAGCCAGTGGCAGGAATATTTTCAGGAACGACTGACGGGTCGAATGTAAATGGCTCCCTTCTTTTGCTAATTGCTCGTCGTAAATATCCAATAGGGTAGAGTTGGAAGCAGCTTCCCGCGCCAGATCTTTAAGGTGCGCATTTCGCTCTTGGAGGATGCGATTATACCGAATGAGGCTCTGGAGGTAGTCAGGGTCCACCTGCGAGAGTACGGTGTCGATGAAACGCCGCCTTTCTTCCGGCGCGCCATTGACGATGGCAATATCATCGGGTGCGATGAAGACGATAGGGAAACGGCCAATATGGTCAGAAAAGCGGGAGAGGGTTTTTTGATCAACGGAAAACTCCTTACGGCCGTTTTCCCGGAGGATGCAGGTTGTTTCTATTGATTGACGGCCAGATTCCCAGGTACCCTGGATGCGAAAACCCTGTCGCCCTTGTTGCACGGAAGCGGCATCTGGCCTTGAAAAAGCACTTTTGGTGAAGCTTAGGTAATGGATGGCATCCAGTAGGTTGGTCTTTCCGGTGCCATTTGGCCCACAGAGTGCATGAACCCCGGTGGAAAACTGGAACTCACGGCGCTCGTAGTTCCGGAAATGGGTTAGGTTTATGTTAAGCAGGCGGTACAAGGCAGTTTTAGGTGAAATTACACCATTGCCGTGGCCTACGTCTCCTAGAGGTCTATACCTACGAGGTTTCTGGTTTTCGCAGTATATTTGCTGTCATAATACGCATTGTCGTGGCCACGAACCGGAACCCAAGTAAATCGTTCTCGAAGGACACCTATTTGTACTGGTATAAGCTCATGCTGCTGCTTCGCCGTTTTGAGGAAAAATCCGGGCAGCTTTACGGTATGCAAAAGATCCGCGGCTTCTGCCACCTCTACATAGGCCAGGAGGCCGTCGCAGCAGGTTGTATGACCGCTACTCAACCTGAGGATACCTTCATCACTGCTTATCGGGACCATGGGCTTGCACTGGCCAAGGGCATCTCAGCCAAAGCCTGTATGGCCGAACTGTATGGCAAAGCCACCGGCTGCTCTAAAGGAAAAGGGGGAAGTATGCACTTTTTTGGCACCACAGAGCGGTTTTTTGGTGGCCATGGCATCGTAGGGGCACAAATTGGTACAGGCGCTGGACTTGCCTTTGCTGAAAAATACTTAGGAACCAACCATGTATGCCTCACCTTCTTCGGAGATGGCGCAGCACGCCAGGGCATACTGCATGAGACGTTTAACCTCGCCATGATCTGGAAACTTCCTGTCATCTTTATTTGCGAGAATAACCAGTATGCCATGGGTACGTCCGTGGCCCGCACATCCAATGTGGTTGACATTTACAAACTGGCCGATGCCTATGAAATGCCAGGAGACTCGGTGGATGGCATGAGCCCGGAAGCCGTACATATCGCGGTGGAGAGAGCGGTGAAAAGAGCCCGAAACGGGGAAGGTCCTACACTTCTCGAAATGAAGACATATCGCTACAAGGGACATTCCATGAGCGACCCTCAGAAATATCGGACCAAAGAAGAAGTAGAGGAATACAAGGAAAAAGATCCCATCGATGTGATTCGTACCATGCTGACTGAAACCTATAAAATAAGCGAAGAGGAGATTGCGGTGATTGACGAACACATTCGCCAGGAAGTCGAAGAGTCTGTACAATTCGCAGAGGAGAGCCCTTGGCCAGATGATAGTGAGCTGCTTAAAGACGTATATACCCAAGAAGATTACCCTTTTATCACAGACTGAAGAAGATCAATCCATTTTTTTTACTCAACCTAAAGCATTTTCCTACCATGTCCGATAAGAATAGACAGTCCGGCGGAAATGTCGAACCCATAGACCAGGTAAAAGGTTTTTGGGGAAAAAACAGTCGTATCATCGTGATTGCATCGTCAGCTATCTTAATACTTGTCTTTGGATATATTTCCTATCAGCAGTTCTATCAACTGCCTTTGGAAGAAAAGGCACAGGAAGAGATCTTCAAGGCAGAAATGAATTTTAGAAAGGATTCGCTCTCCTTAGCCCTCAAGGGGGATGCAATGACTCCAGGCTTTCTGAAAATCATCAGCAAGTATGGTGGTACAACAGCAGGAAACATGGCCCATCTATATGCCGGCACCTGCTATCTTCATTTGGGAGATTACAATAATGCCGTGAAGCAGCTCGAAGACTTCGACCACCATGGAGCTAAACAACTGGGTGCAAAGGCAGAAGGTTTACTGGGAGATGCCTATTCGGAGCTTAAGAACGTAGACAAAGCCGTTTCGCATTATCAGAAAGCGGCTAGCCTTTTTGACGCCGATCCAGCCCTTTCATCGGAATACTTGTATCGGATGGCCTTGCTGCTAGAAGTGAACGGCAAAGCAACCGATGCAGGTGATGCATATCTGAATCTCTATAAAAAATTTCCCCGAACAGAGAAGGGTTTCCTTGCTGAGAAACATCTAGCTCGTTTAGGAATTACTACCGAATGATTCGTTGATTTATCTTATGTCTTCCCCCGGCAATAGTCGAATCCTAGAGCGGCAGTCTGTTCACTCAAAAGACAGCGGACCTTCTGTCGTCGTGGTGCGAACAGAATGGAACCCTACGGTGGTGGATGCCCTTGAAGAAGGTTGTATGCAGACCCTCCGCGAATCTGGCATCTTGAGGGTAAAGACGGTTCGAGTCCCGGGGGCCGCTGAAATCCCGTTCGCTATCCGCCGATATTGGGAGTCCTTAAAATACACAGACGACAAGCCACATGCCTTTATTGCACTTGCGTGTATCATCCAGGGAGATACACCCCATTTCGACCATGTCTGTACCATTGCATCGCAGGGTACGCTGCAACTGAATCTGACCCTTCCTGTTCCGACCATCTTTGGTGTACTCACGGTGTTGAACGAATCGCAAGCCTGGGAAAGACTGGGAGGAGTACATGGGCATAAGGGGCAGGAGGCAGCGCTTACGGCATTATCGATGATTCGCTTAAACAGAGAATGGACGGAGAAACCACCTTCCCGCCTTACCGACAACCTCTCATAGCCATATGGAAATCCAGTTGTTCATCCCTTGCTTCATGGATCAGCTGTTTCCCGATACGGCATTTAATGTTGTCAAGGTATTGGAGAAGGCAGGATGCAATGTCCGGTATGTGGAGTCACAGACCTGTTGCGGGCAGCCAGCTTACAACGCAGGCTTCCGCAATGATGCAAAAGCCGTTTGTGATAAATTCCTGAAAGATTTCAATGGAACCGTACCGATTATCACGCCTAGTGCATCTTGTGCAGGCTTTATACGGAATTACTATTCCTCCCTTTTTGAAAAGTCGCCTGAAAAAGCTGATCCTGAGCCAATCACATCAAGGGTATTTGAACTCACAGACTTTCTCGTGAATCGGCTCGGCATCACACAGCTGGATGCCTGCTTAGAGGCCAAGGCTACATACCACGACTCTTGTGCGGCCTTGCGCGAATATTCACTGAAAGACGAAGCCCGTACGCTGTTGAGAGAAGTCAAAGGCCTCGAATTGGTAGAGATGGCTGATAATACCACCTGCTGTGGCTTTGGGGGCACATTTGCTGTCAAATTTGAACCAATTTCCGTTGCAATGGGAGACCAAAAATCGCGCCATGCAGCTGATACAGGCGCCGAGATCCTCATATCTACCGACATGAGTTGTCTGATGCATATTTCGGGCGTAATGCAAAACAACCGAAATGGCATGCGCTGCTTACATATTGCAGATGTCCTCGCCTCCGGATATTGAGGCTGAGCATCTGTCTCATTTATAAAAGTAGGTTTCTATGTCACACTGGCTGATCAAATCAGAGCCTTTTGTCTATTCCTGGGAACAGCTTATGAAAGACGGAAGAACTTCCTGGGATGGTGTCAGGAATTTTTCTGCTCGTTTGAATCTTCGGTCGATGAAGAAAGGAGATCTCACTTTTTTTTACCACAGTAATGAAGGAAAGGAGATCGTGGGTATCGCCACAATTGTACGGGAAGCATATCAGGATCCAACGACCGCTGAGGATTGGTCAGCCGTCGATGTGGCACCGGTGAGGGCCCTTCGTATACCCGTCACACATGCACAGATCAAGCAAGAGCCCAAACTTACCCAAATGGCCCTGATGCGACTGAGCCGTCTATCTGTTCAACCGGTCACAGCGACAGAATGGAAGTTGATCCTATCGATGTCGGGGGATAAATAATAAGCCTTCAGCAACATGCATAGGAAGCGTATTGCTGTCCTGACAGGTGCAGGCATCAGTGCTGAGAGTGGGTTGAAGACCTTTCGCGACAACGATGGGCTATGGAATGGCTTTTCTATTTATGAAGTCGCAACTCCAGAAGCCTGGGCTCAAAATCCCCAACGGGTTTTAGATTTTTACAATGCGCGCCGAAAAGAAGCTATAAAGGCAGCTCCCAATTCAGCACACCTCGGTCTGGCTGCACTGGAGCGTTGCCATGAGGTATGTGTGATCACGCAAAATGTCGATGATTTACATGAACGTGCAGGAAGCCATTCGGTCATACATCTGCATGGGGAGCTTTTGAAAATGCGCAGTTCCCTCGACCCTGATCTGATTTACAACTACGAAGATGATATCCGGATGGGTGATCTCGCAACAGATGGGGCACAGTTGCGTCCGCATATTGTTTGGTTTGGGGAGGAGGTTCCCATGCTTATGCAGGCTATGAAGATTGTTCAGAGTTCAGATATCATGGTCGTTGTCGGTACCTCTTTACAGGTATATCCGGCAGCAGGTCTATTAGATTTTTTCCCTTCTGAACGTCCCATCTATCTGATCGATAAGTCGATTCCTCTGATCTCTCCCGGGCACCGCCTTGCAGATACTCAGTCCTTAGTGACCTGTATTGAACAACCCGCTACAACTGGGGTGGACTTGTTATTGAAACGATTGAACTGCCAGTCCGACCTTTAAAATGAAGATTGCAGTTGCTATTCTATCTCCTTGACTTCCTCTGAAAAAGAAATACCCAACGCTTCCAACTCTGGCAAGATAGCATTATAGAAAACGGGGTGGACAGGTATATGTACTCCTGGCTGTTTGATGACTCCTTGAAGGATCTTTTTTGCAGCAATTGCCAGTGGAAGTCCTACCGTCATGGCCATGGCAGTCCTATGTCTGTCCTTACCCTCTAGGGAGAGCGTACTTGTTATTTGTTGGTGCTTGCCATCTTGTTCAAATGCAATATCATGCATCATGACAATCCTGTCACGGTCTTGCTCGCCCAGTGTCATCCTCTTTTCCATGGCCCATTGGAGGATAGAGGAAGTGGTCATTTTTCCTTGATTGATGAGTTCTCCGGAGTCTAAGCCGAGGAAGAACAGCTGGGAAAGTGCCAGTTTAGCCTCATGCATGCGATGAGCAATCCCTTGTGTGGCGTTGGAGCGTGTATTTGTGACAGACATAGTGCGCAGGTCGCCTTTCCTATTCACTAACATGATATCGTCTTTATGTTGTTCTTCCGTTGGCCTGGCGCTATCCGCTTCAAATAGAGTGATCAGTTCTTCTAGATGGCTCCTGGTTTCGCGAAAAGGTACGGAGAGCGTTTTTTCAAACCAGTCTGAGAAACCAAAGCGGTCGAAATGAATCTGAAAAAAAGCTGCTAGGCTCATGCCATCAGTCTCGTAGGCTATGCCATCATCTGTTAGCTTGAGGTCAATCAGATTTTTCCATCCAAAGCAGAAATCAGGGTGTCGGAGAGTGGTACGAACGAACGTCGGGATGTCTTCCAGGCCGTAGCGCTGGAGATAAAGTAGCGAGTCTCTGTTTGGATACCAAGCAAACTCACCTACGCCGGGTACTTTCACCGTCCGGGTGGGGTCAAAAAGCTGCTTATAAGGCACTTGGATGGTCTCATTGTCTTCGCGATACAGAGCCCCCTCTTTCCCAGCCTGGATGACATTCCGGGGGTTCCAGCTAAACTTGTAATGCCAGGGGTTGTTGTCACAAACAGGTGCTAAGAGTCCACCGCAATGAGATCGGAAGGACCGGATCTTCCCGCCGGCGTCTTTGATTCCATCGATCAGCCGCATAGCGCTCATATGGTCGATTCCGGGGTCTAGGCCGCATTCAGCAAGAAAGCAAAGGCCTTTGGTCTGCGCCGCAGCATCCATGGACTTGATTTCGGGCGTCAGATAGGAGGCATTGAGGAAATGTATTCCTGCCTGGAGGCAATCCTGAGCCACTTGTAGGTGTACAGGCGGTGGCAGGAGGGAAATGACCAGCGCGGAATCTTTTACCTTTGGCAAGAAAGCGTCTGGGCCTGCATCCAGGATGACCGAGGCGCTGCCTCTCTCATGAGACCCTATTTTAGATGCTGCCGCATCTGGGTCGATATCTGCCACGTGTATATGCGCATCGATCTTCTGGGCGACAGAGAGGAGATATTCAATAAGAATGGTCGATGACTTTCCCGCACCCAGGACCAAGATCTGCTTCATCCGAAAGTATTAATGAGGTAAAGGTCGGGTATTTGCCGTTCCCCTTCTTTTTGGATTACGGTACTAACAGATTAAGGTCATCGCCCCCACTCTGTAATCCAGCTGAGCATGGACATATTGACCGACAATCCACCTCCAGCAATGAGGGCTGTGATATCCAGAGGTTGATTCTTCTTTATCGACCTGCGGACTTTTTTCTCGTCCGCATTCAGTCGTCTTTCCTGGACGGAGATCGTACGGCATATCATACCCTGCATGAAAGCAGCCATGGGTAGCGCCTAGTATGGATCTTCAAAAACGGGGAAAGCGTTGGCCTCTTCCCGCGTAAGGGATACGCTGTATGCGTGTCCCCCTGTATACCATGCTTAACCAATTATAGTTGAAGGGGAGGAGTTTTGTTGTTCGGGAACCCCATGGACCGCCAAGGTGTGTATGGGTGTCGAGAGTTGATTCTGGAGGCTTAAGGCTGGGAAACGCACTAATTCCGCCTTGGGGAGGTCTATATGCATGAAACTTTGCCAAGTGGGAAGGACGGTAAAAGAACGCATCTTCCTAAACTCGTCCAACTCACAGGTGTATCTCCAGCAGTTGCAGACACCTTCAATGGAGATCAGGTCGCTGGAGATAATTCCCAGAATCATCATCCCTTTTTGGGAAAAAAGGCCAGTTTTTGGGTTGTTGCGAAGCAGTAAATATTTTGTGATGCGTGCTGTGTTGATGGACGTATTGAACACTTAGAAGACAACAAAAACAGATATGGCGAAAACTCCCAGTAGGGAGGTTTATTGTGTGATGTTTAAAGGCCCAGATTTTACCCTGGAAACTATCCACAGGAGTGGAAAAAAGGACTTCTGGGAATTGGTATTTCAAAGCCCAGAAACCCTATTTTAAACTACCTTTGTCCTTGACTTAAAACGCTCCCAAAAAGGCTGTTCAGCCACCTCATTCGATGGAAGAAAAACAAGGCCCAGAGCAGACACAGGATAACGATCGGATCATTCCAGTAAACATCGAGGAGCAGATGAAAACCTCCTACATTGACTACTCGATGAGTGTCATTGTCGGCAGGGCCCTGCCTGATGTCAGAGACGGGTTGAAGCCAGTCCACAGGCGCATCTTGTATGCCATGAATGAGCTTGGTCTGGACTATAATAAGCCAACCCGGAAATGTGCCCGTATTGTCGGCGAGGTCTTAGGTAAATTTCACCCCCACGGGGATACGGCGGTCTACGACACGCTGGTCCGTATGGCGCAAGAATGGAATATGCGCTATCCAACGGTCGAAAAACAAGGAAATTTCGGATCTCCCGACGGAGAAGGTCCAGCGGCCATGAGATATACGGAAGCCCGCCTTCAAAGGATTTCAGCCTCCATGATGGCAGACATCGACAAAGAAACCGTGGACTTCCAGTTCAACTTCGACGATTCCATGGAGGAGCCTACGGTACTCCCCACCAAAATCCCCCACCTGATTGTGAATGGGAGCAGTGGCATTGCTGTTGGAATGGCCACCAATATGCTCCCCCACAACCTGGCGGAAGTGGTGGATGGATGCATCGCCTTCATCGAAAACCGGGATATCTCGATCGAGGGACTCATGCAGCACGTGAAAGCTCCGGATTTTCCGGGCGGCGGGGTCATTTATGGGATGGAAGGAGTTCGGGCAGCGATGCACACAGGCCGTGGGCGCGTCGTCGTCAGAGGTAAGGTAAGCATTGAAACCAAGGTCAGCGGACGAGAACAAATCATCATAACCGAAGTCCCATACCAGGTAAGTCGGGACGTACTCACCGCTCGCATCGGGCAACTGGTGAATGACAAGATCATTGAGGGGATCGCCCACGTGAATAATGAGTCCAATGAGAAGGAAGGTACCCGGATTGTGATCGACCTGCGAAAGGATGGTGTCTCCAGTGTCATTGTCAATCAACTTTTCAAGCATACTGATCTGCAGACATCCTACGGAATCAACAACGTAGCCTTGGTCAGAGGCAGGCCTAAAACATTGAATATCAAAGAACTTATATCTGAGTTCATTGACTTTCGCCACGAAGTCGTTGTCCGCAGAGCTCAATATGAGTTGCGGGAGGCGCAAAAAAAAGCGCATATCCTTCAAGGCTATCTGATCGCGTTGGACCACCTCGACGAAGTGATCCGCCTGATCAGGGCATCGACGCATCCAGAAGAAGCCCGTACAGGACTCATGACAGCGTTTGGGATGTCGGATATCCAGGCGAAAGCTGTCCTAGAACTCCGGCTGCAGCGCCTGACAGGCATGGAGCGGGACAAAATCCGGGAGGAGTATGATGAAATAATGGCCATCATCCAGCACTTGCAATTGCTCCTATCAGACGAAGGGATGCGCTTTGAGCTCATTACTTCAGAGCTCAGAGAGGTCAAAGAGAAGTTTGGAGATGCCCGCCGTTCAGAAATCACCTATCTGGATGATGAGGTGAGTATGCTCGATCTGATCAAAGAAGAGGATGTCGTCATTACCGTCTCCCATCTTGGCTACATCAAGCGAACTTCTTCGGATGAGTACAGGATCCAAAAGCGCGGTGGAAGAGGGTCCATTGGAGGCCGTACCCGGGAAGAAGATTGGATCGAACACCTTTTTGTTGCTTCCACTCACCACACCCTCTTGTTCTTTACAGAAAAGGGTAGGTGTTACTGGCTCAAGGTCTATCAGATCCCAGATGGAGAAAAGCAGGGTAGGGGTCGGGCCATCCAGAATTTAATCCAACTGCCGCAAGACGATCGCATCCGGGCCATTCTGGATGTCAAAAATCTCGACGACCGCGACTATGTAGGCACCCACAACATCGTACTCTGCACACGCAAGGGTGTCATCAAGAAGACTGACCTGGAAGACTTCAGCAAGCCCCGCTCTACCGGCGTGAATGCTATCACGGTCCTGGAAGGAGACCGCCTGATCGATGCCAGGCTCACCAATGGAAAATCAGAGATCATCATGGCGGTCCGGAGCGGCAGAGCCATTCGTTTTCAGGAAGATAAGGTCAGGTCAACTGGCCGGGGAGCTATCGGGGTCGCCGGCATCGAAGTAGATGATGAGTCTGATGAAGTGGTAGGAATGGTCTGCATCGATGGTAGAGACCCAAGCCGAACCATCCTGGTCGTCTCGGAAAAAGGCTACGGCAAAAGGACTGCCATCGAAGAATATCGCATCACCAATCGGGGAGGAAAAGGCATCAAGACCATCCAGGTGACGGAGAAGACCGGCAGGCTTGTGGGCATTCTTGACGTCTTGGAGTCGGAAGACCTGATGATTACCTGCCAATCCGGTGTCACGATCCGGACACCAGTGTCGAATATCAGCGAGCAAGGACGGGCCACCCAGGGGGTCAAGCTAATCCGCCTTGATGACGGCGACCAGATTGCCGCCATCACCAGCCTGGATGAGTCGCGCGTCGATGAAGAAGTGAAAGCGGTTTCTGACACGACCTTGGAACAACATCCCGATGACCAGATCCCGGAAGGAGAGGGGCAGGATGAAAATCAAGATAATTCGTAATTTGAACCATTACAAATGTATCATCCAATGAAACGGTTTACCATTATTGTCATGGCCATGATGGCTACTTCCACGATGGCATGGGCACAACAGTTCGAACAGGTAAAGACCTACCTAATTTTGAATCAGCTGTCCAAAGCCAAAGACGCACTTCAGGAAATTGAGAAAAAAGGGAAGGCAGCGACAAAACCCGAATTTTTCCTTGCGAAGGCTACCGTTTTCTCTGGCATGATGAGGACAGCGGTTGCTGACACGACCGCCTCAGGGGCTGCAATGGCCATCAAATACCTTGATGAATCCATGGCTTCCTTCAAACGTTATCTGGAACTTGATCCAACCAATGCTTCTAAACTGCTGGATGAACAGGCCTATGCGGCCACGGCGTTTTCTTATTATAGCTTCTTATTCAACAAAGCCATCGTATACTTCAATGCAAAAAAGTATGCAGAGGCCGCAGCTACTTTTGCTCGCACCGTAGAGTGGAGCGATTACCTAATCAAGAATAAACAGCTCGCATCCGAATTTGACACGACCTTATATCTCTATGCAGGCGCATCCTGCCAGATGTCTGATAATTCTTCTGGTGCGATGGCCAATTATGCTAAAATTTCAGATCGAAAAGTTAGTGGCAAGGACTTTTTGGATGTTTACCGATACATGACATATATGTATTTTCTGAATCGTGATAAACCCTCGTTTGAAAAGCTGATGTCGGTCGCAAAAGAATTGTATCCCAGTGAAGAAATGTTTAAAATGGAGGAGGTTGACTTCATCCTGGAGTTAGAAGATGAGACAGAAAAGATGACTAGGCTGGAAGAAAAAGTAGCTAAGGAGCCAGAGAACGTTCGGCATAACGAAATATATGGCAGCATTATGTTTGATAAGCTCAACAAAAGAGATAAGGAAGAGTCATCCCCGTCATATGCGGCTGACGAACAAAAAATGCTCGCAGCTTTGACGAAGACAGCAACTGCAAAACCGGAAGACGGAACCCCCAACTTTTTGATTGGAAAGCATTACTGGTACAAGACAGATGGCATACGGAACTACATTCAGGATATGAATGACTCCATCCGAATTTTCAACAATGCCCAAAAGCCAGATAAGTACGGCAAGACCCCACCTCCTCCCAAACATTTTACCGCTCGCCGTGACAGTCTCAGAAAACAACAGGAAGCCATCATGGACATGGCCCTTCCCTATTTGCTGAAAGCCCAGCCCATCATGGCTCAAACGCATACTAAAACAAAAGGAGGCACCCAGAATTACAAGTCGCTGCTCGACGATTTGATTCAATACTATGGGTTTAAGCGACAATATGCTAAGACAAATCTGGATAAATCAAAAGCAGAAGCGGAAGAGAAGAAATGGGATTTGGAGCATAGCAAGCTGACCCCATGAGTGGTATGCCGCCAGTTCTTGTTAAAAATATAAGCCTTCTTGCCGCCACGGGTAAGAAGGCTTTCTTTTTACTATTATTTTTTTCCTCTATCCTACATTTAGCTGGATATGCACAGTCCCGCACATCTGCCAAAAAAAATCCTCCCAAACGTGGATCCAAGATTATTCAAGCATCTTCACGGAAAAAGCCATCTGCAAAAGCAACCAAGGCTCCTATCAAAAATACCATCTTGCAACCTCTTTCCGAGGTACGGACTTTACTGGAGCGTGAAAGAATCACACTCGCCAAAAATGCTATTGAAGGATATTTTAGACAGCCAAAATTTCCAAAAACGGCAGAAGCCTGGTACGTGAAAGGTAAGGTCTTCAGTGCCGTTAGTGCACATCCCAAGACGCACAAGCTACACCCCGAAGCACGAAAGATCGCCTTGGAGGCATTCCGAAAGTCGCTTGAGACAGACAAGAGTCAGTCATTCCTGCAGTTTACCCTGGATAATTTCAAGCCGGTATTCACGCTCTATACGGATGGACTTCAAAAAGGAGTGGACTACTATAATACCGGGATGTTTGATGCAGCCTTGGTGTCATTCCAGGAAGCCGCCATGGCTGGTAATTTTATTTATAGCCAGGGCTGGGGATTGTCCAGGTTAGACACGACCCTTACCTACTATGCGGGCCTCGCTTCCTACAAACTGGGGAACACAGAAGGATGCGCCCAGTATTTTCGACAGTTGGCAGACGGTTCTATTGCTGTGGATGAGGGTTATGGAGTGATATACAGATTCCTTGCTCGATATGCGTTCGATCAAAAAAATGAGGCTTCGCTGAAAAGGTACATTCGGCAGGGTTTCACTTTATTCCCTTATGACGAATATTTTTCGCTGTTAGACTTGGAATGGTCCAGAGACCGTCGAGATTTCAATACCCTTTTTGATAAATATGAGCAGATGCTTACTCGCAGCCTAGGAAGCTATGATCTCAAGATGGACTATGTCAATGACTTATTTGAATATCTCTTTGCATCTGGAGAAAATATAATGCCAGGGAATTATGAGCTAAGAAGCGGACGGGCAGAAACATTGTCCCTACAGCTCGTCAAATCCTATCCGGAGTCGGTGGAAGCATGGATGTCTCTAGGGAAGTTTTATTATAACCAAATGGTTCGCCATGAGCAAACGCGTGAAGCGCCTGGAGCTAATTTTTCCGAATTACAAATAACAAAATCCAAAGGGTTACCGCCATCGTTAATTTTTGCAGACAAGGGGATAGAAGCATTGCAAAATGTCCTTTTATTGCTGGATGGCTTGGAAGAAAAAAAGCAAGAGGTGAAAGGCCTCTACCAGTCAGCCTGCAGTCTGATAAGTTTTTGCTATGAAATCAAAAAAGATACCGAACGCGCAGATCAATTTAGAAAAATGCATGCTTCCAAAAACCCATCTACCAAGCAATAATTTGTTACTATTCAGTTTGATTATTACGTCTCTGACCTCCTCCAAAAACCTGATAAAGCTGCTACCATGTGTTCACGATTTTTAAACCGTACTGTTTTTGGTGATCTCCAAAATGCTGGCAGGGTGCTCAGCAGGCAGCAGGCAGACGATCTACTTCAGGAGTGGGTGGAGAACGAACGGCTGGTCTTACACATGCGCCAGGTAGGGGCTTTGATGGGTCAATGGGCGATGGAACGGGAGGGCTTGGGGGCCGAGGGCGCCTGGAGGTGGGAATTGGCTGGGCTGCTGCACGATGCCGACTGGGACAAATGGCCGGAGCAGCATTGCACAAAAATAGTCGAGGAGTTGGAATCTCGAGGCATTGACCCGGAAGTCATCAGAGCCATTGCCTCCCATGGACCAGCGCATTTTGGGGTGGAGCCTGTCTCACGGATGGATCAGATGCTGTATGCCTTCGATGAGCTCAGCGGGCTTGTACATGCATATTCGCTGATGAGGCCGGATGGTTATCTCGGCATGGAAGTGAAAGGAGTAATCAAGCGACTGAAAGAGAAAGGCTTTGCCGCCAACGTCTCTCGGAACGACATACAGGATGCCTGTGGGCGGGCGGGCATCGCTTTGGAAGAATTGATCTCTTTTGTCATCCGACATCAGGCCTCCGTGGTGGGAGGCTGAGTAGATCAAACGCCATCAAGTTCTCTGGAAGATCGTCAACCATCAACGGATTAGCGTCAAGAATCCGAATATTTTTCCCCGCCACCCGCATCGACTGAATAGGAGCCACGTCTTGGATGCGGGGTTAATTCGTATTGATACTACTTAACATAATATAAATTATAGGATGGCGTTCAATTGAGACAGGTATGGGAGTGGTACAACTTTCAAAAGAAATTAGTTTAACGATAACGCATTGAAATTCAATCGAAATCGATTTGTAACCGATGCAAATTCTTGTACAAGCCATTTTCCAATTGGACGAGTTCATCATGCGTGCCAGACTCCCGAACACTGCCGTGTTCCAACACGATAATCCGGTCAGCATTTCGAATGGTAGACAGTCGGTGCGCAATGACAAAAGAGGTACGATTCCGCATCAGATTTTCAAGGGCTTGCTGGACGAGGGATTCAGAGGCAGAATCCAGGGAACTGGTGGCTTCATCGAGGATGAGGATGGCAGGATCTCGGAGGATCGCACGGGCGATGGCAATTCGCTGCCGTTGTCCGCCACTGAGCTGAATGCCCCGTTCGCCGACAACCGTCTCGAATTCTTCCGGAAAAGTTCGAATGAATTCATCGGCATGGGCCAGACGAGCGGCCTCCTGAATGGCGTCCATATCGGCATCCGGCTTTCCGTAGGCGATGTTTTCCCGAATGGTGCCACCAAAGAGCAGCACGTCTTGGGGGACCACCGCCATCTGCGACCTGAGTGCTGAGAGAGGGATTTGTGAGGCGGGCCTGCCGTCCATGAGGATATCCCCTTGGTCGGGCTCGTAGAATCGTAACAAAAGGGATGCAATGGTAGATTTCCCAGCTCCGCTAGGACCAACCAAAGCAACCAGCTCGCCCGAACGAGCATGCAGCGAGATGTCTCGCAGCACCGGTAATTCTTTGCGACTCGGATAGGCGAAGGCCACGTGACGGAACTCGACCTCTCCATGAATGATATGCTCCGATTCTACAAAGGGCTTACTGGACACCACTGATTCCATTTCTTCTTTTAATATCTCCCGGACGCGTTGTGTAGCACCCAAGGTCTTCTGTAAATTACTGTAGACGTCTGCAAACCCGGCCATACTGCCCCCAACAAAGGATGTATAGACGACAAAGGCTGTTAGATCTCCAAAACTCAACTCTCCGGCCTGCATCAGGCCGACTCCATACCAGACGACCAGAGTGATGGCGCTGAAGAGGCTGAACAGCATAAAAGAGATGAACAGCCCGCGTACCCTTCCGTTGCGGACAGAAACATCGACCACCTTCCATAAGCTCTTGCGGTACCTGTTGAGCTCGTACCATTCATTGGAGAAAGCCTTCACATTGGCAATGCCCTGTAGGCTCTCCTGGACGATGGTATTGGAATCCGCTAGTCGGTCCTGGGCATCTCTGGAGAGCTTCTGGATGTACCTCCCGAAGAGGACGGCAAAAACCACGACAACGGGAATTACCGAGAGCATCACCAGCGTGAGCTTAGCAGAAATAAATAAGATCAACCCTATACCCGCCAAAAGGGTCACAACGCCACGTAGGATTTCTGCCAGCATGAACGTCAGTGCGTCTTGTATTTGAGATAAGTCTGCACTAATACGACTGGACAGCTCCCCTACCCTCCGTTGCGCAAAAAAATCCATCGGCAGCCGGATCAGCCGCAGATATACATCGGCCCTCAAGTCTGCCAGCGACTGCTCCCCTACCCGCGTCAGAATATAGACCCTCGAAAAAGAGAGAAAGCCCTGCACAATCAAGATGCCGATCATCCCAAGGGCCACCTGTCCGGGTGTGGGTGCATCGGGAGCTGGGATCGGCTCTGCTACGGTGTCGATCAGGATTTTTAAGAGATAGGGAAACGCCAACGTGGTCATGCTCGAGAGGCCGATGACCGTGAGTCCCGCCGCAAACAAGCCGCTGTACGGCTTGAGGTAACGAAAAACCAAGAGGGCTTCCTTCCAATTCTCTTTGGTAAGCGGAGCTTTGGGAATATCCGCTTGACCGAAACTGCCTGGCTTGGCCATAGAAAGTGGGTTAAAAAAAGTAAAGATACCTAAAGAGCGTCGGCTACGTAAAGCAGGTGTTGGACCCATACCACCACACATACTAATGCCTGGGCAAGTATATTGAACAGCGTTTTTAAGTAAATTTGGGTATGCAGCGACGTCAATTTCTCATGAGTAGTGGATTCACGATACCCTTGGCATCATGGCTGGAATCTTGTACACGAAGCGGTAGGCCCAAATCGATTAATCCCATCGTCATCTCTACCTGGGATTTTGGACGGGCTGCCAATGCCGCCTCCTGGGAGATCCTTTCTTCGGGTGGCCATGCGCTGGATGCCGTAGAGGCCGGAGCCCGCGTGCCAGAAGCAGACCCGGATAACCAGACCGTCGGCTATGGTGGCCTGCCCGACCGCGACGGTCGCGTCACCCTCGACGCATGTATCATGGACGGTCAGGGACTGTGCGGCTCTGTGATGTGCCTCGAGCACATCAAACATCCCATTTCAGTTGCCCGAAGGGTGATGGAAAAAACGCCCCACATTGTGCTGGTAGGGGAAGGCGCCCTTCGTTTCGCCCTCTCAGAGGGTTTTATAAAAGAGAACCTGCTTACCCCGCAGAGCGAGAAAGCCTGGAAAAAATGGCTAAAGGAATCTAAATATCAGCCTCAGATCAATGTCGAAAACGAGTCCTCCAACCCCAGGGCAGATATCCCGCTGCCTGGCGGCAAAGACAACCACGACACCATCGGAATCCTTGCGTTGGATAAGGCTGGACAATTGAGTGGCGGATGTACCACCAGTGGAATGGCATTCAAGCTGCCTGGCCGCGTAGGCGACTCCCCTGTCATTGGCGCCGGACTTTTTGTAGACAATGAAATTGGCGCCGCCACGGCCACCGGCGTAGGCGAAGAAGTCATCCGATGCGCAGGCGCTCACCTGGTGGTAGAGCTGATGCGCCAGGGGCTTTCTCCTGAGACTGCCTGCCGCAAAGCCGTCGAACGCATCGCAAACCGTGACCTCGCCAAAGCACGCAAGATCCAGGTTGGATTTCTCGCCCTGCATCGCGATGGCAGACATGGAGGATTTGCGCTCCAGAAAGGCTTCACCTATGCCATCCGTTCGGAAAGCCAGGAACAAATCGTAAAGGCAGATCACTACTTTGAGTGACAGATCAGATGAAATCTGATTATACGTTAGAAATCATCGCTTTCTGCATTGAAGCATGTCAGATTGCAATCACATCAGGAGCAGACAGAATAGAGCTCTGCGACAATCCTGGCGAAGGGGGTACGACCCCATCGGCAGGGTTGATACGAAAAGCGGTATCCATCAGTCCCATCCACGTTTTTCCCATCATTCGACCCCGCGGTGGTGATTTTCTTTATAGTAAAGCGGAGTTTGAGATCATGCTGGAGGATGTCGCCTGTTGCCGCGATGCCGGCTGTCAAGGAGTTGTGTTGGGCCTACTGCTTGCCGACGGCCGCGTAGATGTCGATCGTACCAAGAGACTCGTAGAAAAGGCTGAACCCATGGAAGTAACCTTCCACAGAGCCTTCGACCGGGTAGCCAACGCATCTCAGAGCCTAGAAGAAGTGATACATTGTGGCTGCCGACGCGTCCTGACCAGTGGTGGGATGCCTAATGCCTCTGAAGGCATTCCACAGATCGCCGCCTTGCAAACACAGGCTATGGGCCGTATTACGATCATGCCGGGCGCCGGCATTCGGTCGTCAAACATCGAACAGATCGTACGGCAGACAGGGGCCACAGAGCTGCACAGCTCTGCATCGATTCCCATGCCCAGCCGAATGTCCTATACGGCACCTGCCATAAAGGAAAACCTCTCGCACTTAGTCCCCTCCGCGAAAGAAGTGCGTGCCATGCGTTCCGCCCTAGACATCATGTCCCTCGGGCGTTGAGATATCCGCCTAACACTTGGGCAGATATCATGATTTTCCTACATTTAGATCATGATTTCGCGGCGATTTTGGCGTTTAGAGATGATCACCGCGCTAATCATGGCGTCCATCCTGGGATATTCCTTTCTTATCTCCAAGCCTAGAGTGGATTTCAGCACCGAGGTGAAGCCATTGCTCAACCGCAAATGCCTGAGCTGCCATGGAGGTGTTAGGCAGAGGTCCGGCTATAGCCTGCTGTTTCGAGAGGAAGCCTTGGGTAAGGGAGAGTCGGGAAGGCCTGCCATCGTCCCGGGAGATCCGGAAGGCAGTGAGCTGATCCGGCGTCTGACGGCATCAGATCCTGAAGAAAGAATGCCCTATCATGAATCACCCCTTGCCAAAGAGGAAGTGGAGCTTTTGCGTCGCTGGGTGGAGGAAGGGGCTTCCTGGGGCGACAACTGGTCTTATACTCCTATCCGTGAGATCCCACCGCCAACCATCCGAGGCTGGCTTTGGGGCTTGATCCCCTCTGTACATTCCCGATGGATTCTGAACGACGTCGACCGCTTTGTAGCTGCCAAACAAATTGAACATGGACTCGAACCTAGTCCTGAAGCCGACAAGACAGCCCTGGTACGACGCCTGAGCCTCGACCTTACTGGTCTACCGTCTTCCCCTGCTCTCCTGCAATCTTTCTTACAGGACAACAGTCCTCAGGCCTATGAGCGATTGGTCGACCGCCTCATGGCCTCCCCTGCCTTCGGGGAGCGATGGACAGCCATGTGGCTGGACATCGCACGCTATGCCGACACCAAGGGATATGAGCGCGATGACACCCGAAACATATGGCGGTACCGCGACTGGCTGATAAAAGCCTTTAACCGCGACATGCCATATGACAGTTTTTTAGTTGCACAGATCGCGGGGGACATGCTGCCCAAGGCGACCGACGAACAATTCATCGCCACCGCCTTTCACCGAAATACCATGGCCAACGATGAAGGAGGTACAGACAATGAGGAGTTCCGGACAGCAGCCGTCATCGACCGGGTGAATACCACCTGGGAGGGCATCCTGGGAACTACGTTTGCCTGCGTGCAATGCCACAGTCATCCCTACGACCCCTTCCGCCATCAGGAGTACTACCAGTTCATGGCTTTCCTCAATGATACCCGCGACGAGGATAGTTATGCAGAATATCCGTTGTTGCATGAATACAAAGATGTGGACAGTGTAAGATTTCAGACACTGAAGCGTTGGCTTGCCACCCAGACGTCATCTGAGGAGGCCGCACGCGTCGTCCAGTTTCTACGGACCCGACAGCCCGCCATTAACAGCCTACGGGCGGATGCCTTCGTCAATAGTGAACTCTCGGATTCAAAATGGCTGGTGATGCGTCGGGAATCTTCCAGTCGCCTCGCCCGCGTAGATCTGACAGGCCGCTCCAAGCTCCTGATCCGTTACGAGACAAAACGGGACGATGGCACGCTGACCTTCCGGATCGACAGCCTGCAGGGCCCTGCGATTGCCCGTGTCAGCTTGCCAGAAACAAGCCAGGGCTTTCAGCACCATGAGGTGTCGCTATCGCAGACGAATGGTGTGCACGATGTGTATATACAATATCAAAGTCCCAGCCTGACGAATCCAAATGAGAACGGCATTCGGTTCGACTGGTTTCATTTTTATCCCGGTTTCCCAGGAAAAGCGCAGCCAGGCTTTGATACTGCCTGGGCAACTTATTGGAACCTGTTGAATAGTCGGACGGTCGAACAGACACCTGTGATGATCCAGAACCCTGCCGAGATGCACCGGCCGACACATGTATTTGTCAAAGGCAGTTGGCTGGTACCCGGAGAACAGGTTACTGCAGATGTCCCCGCCTCCCTCCCTCCCCTACCCAAGGGAGCCCCGAAAGATCGCTTTGGACTGGCCCTCTGGCTGACAGACCCGCAAAACCCCTTGACGGCGAGGACCTATGTGAACCGTATCTGGGAGCAGTTATTTGGCGTTGGACTGTCAGAGACCTTGGAAGACCTCGGCACGCAAGGGGCGCCCCCTACCCATCCGGAATTACTGGACTATTTGTCCTGGCATTTCATGCACCGCGACGGCTGGAGCCTGAAGAAACTCTTGCGACGCATCGTGCTCTCTGCCACCTATCGCCAGGATGCCAGGGTCCCTGAGGAGGCATTACAGAAAGACCCTGCCAATCGTTGGCTTGCGAGGGGTGCCCGGGTACGGCTCACTGCAGAGCAGGTGCGCGACCAGGCACTGGCCATCAGTGGTCTCCTTAGCACCAAGATGTACGGGAAGAGCGTCATGCCCTATCAGCCGGAGGGCATCTGGCTGTCCCCTTACAATGGGCGCAGCTGGCTGAAAAGTGCTGGGGAAGACCAACACCGGCGAGCCATCTACACCTTCTGGAAGCGGACAGGCCCCTACCCTTCCGCCATCGCCTTCGATGGCACGGCCCGTGAAGTATGCCTGTCGCGCAGAATCCGGACCAATACGCCCTTACAGGCGTTGACAACGCTGAACGATCCCGTCTACCTGGAGGCAGCCAGGCATCTGATCTATCGATGCCAGTCCCAAACTGGGAAGAGGCCTGACAAGGTGATCGAGACAACATATCGGGCAGCGACAGGATATGGGCTGACTGAGCAGCGACGGAAAGCCCTGGACCGTCTGTTCCGGTCGGCGCTCGCCCAATTCCAGCAGCATCCGGAGAAGGCCTGTGGGATGATCGGTTTACAAGATGAACACAATGAGCCCGTCACCGCGGCGCTGGTGGTGGTGGGTAATGCGATCCTGAATTTAGACGAAGTGTTGAACAAGAACTAGACATATGCACTCAGAAAAGAGATTGCAACGGGAAGCCCTTCTCCGTTCCTCGGAATGGACGACGCGCAGGCATTTTCTGAAGGAATGCCGTGCCGGCCTTGGCATGATGGGACTTGGATCTTTGCTGGGCAGTTGCGACTGGCTAGGGTCAAAGGCTAACCCATCTGCCGGCATGGCCACTTTCGATCCAGTAAACCCGATGGCCCCACGGATCCCACACTTCACACCCAAGGCGAAGTCAGTCATCTACCTGCATATGGCAGGGGCACCCTCGCAGCTGGAATTGTTCGACTACAAACCTGAACTGCAGAAACTCGATGGACAGGAATGCCCGGAATCCTTTCTGCAAGGAAAGAAATTTGCATTTATCCGCGGGGTGCCAAAGTTGTTAGGCACGCAGGCCTCCTTTCGTCAGCATGGGGAGAGCGGGCTTTGGATATCGGACCTCCTCCCCCACTTCCAGACCATATCCGATGAGGTCACCGTGGTGAAAACGGTTATGACCGACCAATTTAATCATGGCCCCGCGCAGCTCCTGATGCACTGTGGCTCTCCCCGGCTAGGCCGTCCCAGCATGGGGTCCTGGGTGACATACGGACTGGGTTCAGAGAATGGTAACCTGCCCGGCTTTATCGTACTCACCTCTGGCGGCAAGAATCCGGATGCCGGCAAGAGTGTATGGGGCAGTGGATTTTTACCTTCCGTCTATCAGGGTGTCCATTGTCGGTCAGAGGGAGAGCCCGTTCTGTTCCTGCAGGATCCCGAGGGCATGGACCGTTCGCTCCGTAAAGCCTCTATCGACGCCATCAATGAAGTGAACCGCGTCACATATGAAGAGATGGGAGATCCTGAGACCTTATCCCGCATCTCGCAATACGAGATGGCCTTCAAGATGCAGATTGCAGTGCCGGAGGTGATGAACATCCACGACGAGCCAGCCTATATCCATGAACTCTACGGCGCTGACCCGTCCGTGTCATCCCTTGCCAACAACATCCTGCTATCCCGCAAGCTGGTGGAGAAGGGTGTTCGATTCGTGCAGATCTACGACTGGGGCTGGGATACCCACGGCACAGGTCCGGATGGCGCTCTCGACATCGGCCTTGTCAATAAATGCCGCAAGGTTGACCGGGCTATGACAGCCCTCATCCTAGACCTGAAACAGCGGGGGCTGCTGGATGACACCCTGGTTGTTTGGGGAGGTGAGTTCGGACGCACACCGATGCAGGAGAACCGGGAAGGAAAGCAAAATCCCTTTAGAGGACGTGACCACCACTCTGATGCATTTTGTATGTGGATGGCAGGTGGCGGTATCAAAAAAGGATTTTCATATGGTCAGACAGATGAAATCGGCTACCATGCTGTAGAAGGAAAAGTCTCAGTCTATGATATCCAGGCGACCATCCTAAACCAGTTGGGCTTCGATCATGAGAAACTCACCTACGAATTCCAAGGCAGGCCTTTCCGTCTCACCGATGTGCATGGAACAGTGATCCGAGACATACTGGCTTGATCTTACCCTCTGAATTGATGATGAAGTCTACTCGAAGATCTTTCCTGACACAAACAGCCCTTCTGCCATTTAGCGTGGAGTCGTTTTCGGCATCCTTTCCTCTCGCCGCGCAAGGCTATGCTGTCAAGATCATGGCCACCAACTGGGGATTTAGCGGCAGCCTGGCAGCCTTTTGCCAGAAGGTAAAAGAGGCTGGTTATGATGGCATTGAAATGTGGCTTCCGCGTCAACCATCAGACAGAGCCTCCGTTGTGGAGACGGTTCAACGCCACCAGCTGGCGCTTGGGCTGCTATGCGGTTCCGGCGCGACCGACCCAAGGGAACATTTTTCTCAGTTTTCCAAGGCTGTCTCCGATGCCGTGCAGTTGAACCCTTTGTATATCAACTGCCATTCTGGAAAAGACTTCCATCGATTTGCCGACAATAAAGCCTGCCTTGAATGGACTTCTTCACTTTCCAAACAATCTGGCATTCCCATCCTGCATGAGACACACCGGGGCAGGGCACTCTTTGCCGCCCACGTTACACGTGACTTCCTGGAAGCCATTCCCAGCCTCCGATTGACCTTCGATGTATCGCATTGGTGCAATGTGCATGAAAGCCTGCTTGCTGACCAGTCCGACACCCTGCGCCTCGTGCTGCCAAGGGTTGACCACATTCATGCCCGGGTGGGTCATCCCGAAGGCCCACAGGTGAATGACCCAAGGGCTCCGGAGTGGGCAAAAGCTGTGGAAGCCCACTTGTCTTGGTGGGATCAGATAGCCACCACCAAAAAACAAGAGGGAAAGCTGCTGACCATCCTGACAGAATTTGGCCCGCCAGATTATCTATCCACTTTGCCATACACAAGACAACCTGTTGCTGACCAATGGGATATCAATAAATATATGATGCAGTGGTTAAGGAAAAGATATCTGTAAACATGCATTGATATCTGAATATTTTTTCTCATGACATCCTTCATCGGACATTTTCATCCAGTCCTTGTACATCTGCCCATTGGCATCCTTCTGCTGGGCGTAGGGTTCGATCTATGTGCTGCATATCCCCGTTTTCGATCCTGGCAAGCCTTCATACGGCCAGTGTATATGATTGGTGCGGGCACAGCCATCCTGGCCTGTGCGACCGGGTATCTGCTGTCGCTGGATGGTGGATATGACGAAGACATCCTGAATCGGCATCGTTGGCTGGGGATTGCCACCGCCATAGTATCTATCCTTCGCGGCTGTTCGGATCGGCTGCCAAGATGGATAATCGGGTACCCCCGAATGCGTGTCCTGTCTGCTTGGGTGATCTTTGCCTTGGTCGGCGTGAGTGGTCATTTCGGAGGGACACTGACACACGGAAGTGGGTATCTCTGGAGGGATTTTCCAGAATGGGTCAGCTCTAACAAATCAGATACGGCACCCGATGCACAAGCGGGGTTCATAAACATATCGGATGTGCAGGAAGCCAGGGTCTATCCCGATTTAGTGGCCAAGGTGATTGGGGAAAAATGCGTCTCGTGTCATGGTATGATGAAACAAAAAGGAGGCCTTCGGCTGGATGGATCTTCATTTTTGCTTCAGGGAGGAGAACATGGGAAGGTCATGGTGTCTGGTGATCCGGCTGCCAGCGAAATCTATCGAAGGACCACCTTACCCTTAAGCCACGACGACCATATGCCCCCGGAGGGTAAGCCCTCGCTCACTGCTGCCGAGACGGCCTTGTTGGAATGGTGGATTCGGCATGGACATGATTTTAAAAAAAAGGTGAAAGAATTACCTCAGGCGGAAAAAGAAAAGATATGGCTGTATGCATTTGAGGCCGGGAAGCGATCGCAACCTTCTCTGGCAAACGTGGGAATGCCTGCCAAGGAGGTGGCTCCTGCTTCCATTGAGAAACTGCAGCGTTTGCGGTCGCTGGGAGTCGTGTTCGTCCCCATGGATCCAACTCGCAATTATCTGCGGGCTAATCTGCAGCAGGTAACCCGCCCGACAGACTCTGTCGTGACGCTGCTTTCCGACATACAGGAGCAACTGGTGGCCATGGACTTTTCGGCGACAGGGCTCTCAGACGAGGGTTGCATTGTGTTGGCTAAGTTCCAGCAGCTTCGGAGGCTAAATGTATCTGGCTGCCCGATTTCTGATGCAGGTTTGTCATCTCTAGCCAAGCTTCCGGCCTTGGCCTATCTAAACCTATCTGGGACCGTGGTGACAGGAAAGGGGCTTGAGTCGCTTCACAGCCAGAGCAGCCTGCAGCAGTTGTATCTATTCGGATCCAAGGTTGCACCGGGTGATGTAGTGTTACTGCGGCGTATGTTGCCCGGCTTGCGCATCGATACCGGCGGCTATCGGCTACCTCTATTGGAGGGGGATACTTCGGAGATACCAGATCCGCCAAAGGGCGGATGAACATGCCATTCAGTGGAGTGATTGCTGATATTCCTGCAGTAGTGTCAACTGGTTCCGAGTCCGGACCAGGTTCTGTCCAGGGTATGCAGCGCCATAATAGACATCGTTGTTAAGATGGTCTGTTAAAAACCGCAGGGCTTGCATATAGATCATGAATGCCCCTGAATAGTCGAGCAGACGATGCTCGACCTCCGTCAGGTAGTCAGCCATTTTTTCCTGATATCCATCTAGGATGGCTTGTTTGAAATCCGAACGGACGTAGATAGCTCCTAGATCCGCTGATTCTTCATGGACGGGGGAAAGATAGGTGCGGAACATGTCGCCCAGGTCGCTTACAAGATAGCCAGCCATGACCGTGTCAAGATCAATCACGCAAAGGCCTTTCAGGGATGCATCAAAGAGCACATTGCTGATTTTCGTATCGTGATGAGTAACCCTGCGTCGGACCTGTGGGTCGCTCAGTATGCGGCGGTAAGTATCGACAATCCCCGCTTGTTCATGCAAAGAACGGATTTCACGGGGGCAGGAGGAGATACGTGTGGCGTCTCCTGTCTGAAGTGCCTCTTGGAATTGGTGCCATCTGAAGTTGAGGTCATGGAAGGATGGGATGGTATCCCTCAGCTTGGATACATTCATCTCTTCAAAGCAAGCAGTGAATTCACCAAATCGAAAGGCAGCCTCGTAGGCTTCTTCGGGTCGAGTGCAGATATCGATGGCATGTGAGCCGGGCACATATGGTATGACACGCCACCAATTGTTATTCGACCTTTCATAATCTTGACCATCGAGCGTAGGGATGGGCAGTGGCAGCAGATAGTTGGGATGATGTCGGGAAAGATGACTGCCTAATACCCGAAGGTTTGCTGCTATGTCTTCAGGCCTACGAAAGACGGCATCATTGACTCGCTGCAATATATGAACCGGGGCTCCTTGTCGGTCTTTCACCAGCAGGGTGATGTTGATCAATCCAGATCCGAATGGCGCACAAGTATAGTCATTCGGTTGGATCCCGTAAGAGGGCAAGATGGCTTGGGCAAGAGAATAAAACTCCATGACCTTCAGTAAAGCAGCCTCACTTTGATGGTTTCCCTGACATCACGGAGCAATTTTGCCGCTTCAGAGGAGAGTTTCTTGTCCAGGTCAAGGACGACATAGCCAATCTCATCATTGGTTTTCAGGTATTGCCCAAGGATATTGATCGAGCTGTTGGATAGCCGGGTGTTGATCTCAGATAGTACACCCGGGACGTTGCGATGGATGTGAAGGATTCTATGGGCTCCCTCTTGGGGGGGGAGGCTGAGTGGAGGGACGCTGTGCGAACCCGTCGATACCCCCATTTCCAGATATTGAAGCAGTTTGTAGGTGACATCCACCCCGATATTCTGCTGTGCTTCTTCTGTGGAGCCTCCGATATGTGGTGTCAGGAGCACGTTAGATACTTGCTGTAAGGGTGTGACAAATCGGTCACCGTTGCGTTCAGGCTCAACAGGGAATACATCCAAGGCTGCTCCGGTAACGATTCCCTCTTCCATGGCTTTACGAAGGGCTGGCAGGTCGACCACTTCTCCCCTGGCCAGGTTTAGCAAGATGGAACCTTTCTTGAAAAATTTCAGGAGTCCCTTGTGAATTAGGTTCTTGGTCTGAGGGCTCTCGGGTACGTGTAAGGTCACAACGTCTGACTGTGCCACCAGGTCCTTCAGGGAGCGGCAGGCAGCAGCATTACCGAGGGGAAGCTTCGTGACGGTATCATAAAAAAGTACTTTCATGCCCAGCGCTTCCGCAAGGATGCTGACCTGGGTGCCGATATTACCATAGCCGATGATTCCCATCGTTTTCCCACGGAGCTCGAAGCTGCCTTTCGCATCTTTCAGCCAGATTCCATCGTGGGCGGCTTTGTTCTTGTCGGGTATCCTACGGATCAGCATGATGGAGGAGCCTATGACCATTTCAGCTACGGATCGGGTATTGCTGTATGGGGCGTTGAAGACGGCTACACCATGTTGCATGGCTGCGCGTAGGTCGACCTGGTTGACACCGATGCAGAAGCAGCCAATGGCCTGTAGTTTTTTGGCTTGTAGTAGGACTTTTTCCGTGACGGCTGTCTTCGATCGTATACCGAGCAGGTGGACATCTTTGATTTCTTCGATTAGCTTTTCTTCGCTCAGTGCACCGCCCACCTTACGGATATCTGTATAACCCGCATCCCTCAGTATCCTGGATGCAGTCTCGCTGATATTTTCCAGCAGGAGGACCCGTATCTTACCTTTTGGGTAGCTGGTGGGTTTCTTGTCTATCATAGTTTCGATCTGCTGATGCAAGGCGAAAGTAATAACTTTATGGCGCACCAAGTATCCATTTGATCGATGCCATACCTCATGAAGTATTGGGTAGTACTGGCCTGTATGCTAACAGCCTGTCAGCTAGCTGTCGTAAAGAAACCGGTAACACCCATTCAGGAGAGGGATCCACTAGCACCTTTGTCCAATCAGGAGCTGGCAGCCATGCCGGAATCCCGCCGACTCTTTGAGGCTTCACATAGTTTCTATCAAGAAGTCCTCATCCCTGCCGGTTTCAGCGGGGGGATGTTGGTTGCGTATCGTGGTAAAGTCGTTTTTGAAGCATACGCCGGTCGGGAGAAAATAAACCAAGGCGATGCTATGGATAGCTCCAGTGCCCTTCACCTGGCTTCTGTCTCAAAGACTTTTACGGCCATGGCCGTCCTCAAATTGCAGGAACAAGGGTTGTTGGACATCATGAGTCCTGCCTTCCGATACCTGCCAGAGTTCCCTTATCCAGAGGTCAGGGTGATCGATTTACTCAACCACCGAAGCGGTATCCCTAACTATATTCATTTCATGGAATCGTTGGGATGGGACACGCAGCGGGTCCTGACCAATCGGGACCTTTTATATTTCATCGTGCAGCACCGTGACCGAATACCTATCCAGCGGGCCAACAAGCATTTTGAGTACAGTAACACCAACTATGCCTTGCTTGCACTGATTATAGAGCATGCCAGCGGAATCGGTTATGCAGCATACCTGAACGAGCATTTTTTCCGCCCCCTTGGTATGCATAGCACCTACGTCTTCCAGATGGATAAATCAGATCAGTCCATCCCCTCCTTCGATCATCGGGGACAGCAGGAATCTTTCACCTGGCTGGATGCTGTATATGGCGATAAAAACATCTATAGCACACCCCGCGACCTATATCGATGGGACCGCGCCTTGTCAGAGAGAAAGCTTTTCCTGCATTCGACTCTGGAGTTAGCATACAAAGGCTATAGCTTCGAAAGACCCGGTGTTAGAAACTACGGATTGGGATGGCGGCTTTATGACTTTCCCAATGGGAGCCGCCTGATTTTCCACAACGGATGGTGGCATGGAAACAATATCGTATTTGGTCGATTGCCGAAGGATTCCGCGACGGTCATCGTACTTGGAAACCGCTATACCACGCGGATTTATGAAGCAAGGAAGCTGTATGCTGGCATTTTGGGACTGAATATGCCTCTGGAAGACGACGAATAGGCCGTTGACCTGTTATGCTAACCTCAGCTGAATCATTATGCCAGCTTATAGTACTCGCCGATCTTAAATTTAGTATTTGTATTGATCGAACCATGCTCACTTGGCTTGTAATTTGAATAGGTCATTACCCTGAAATCGACGCTTACGCGTGCCTTTCCCGTCTTGTTGACTTTATTTCCGTGCATCAGATTACTGCCATTCCACTGGATGAGCTCGCCATATGTACAATGCATTGGGGCATAGTCTCCTTTGTCTTCCTCAGATTCTACCCATATGGTATTCGTATCAAACGCATCCGTAAAGGGCAGGAAGAAATTATCTTCTTCTACTTCTTCAGCCCAGTTGATGTCCCTGTAAAATTTATCCTTATGCCATTCACCTACTGCAATATTATTCGGATAGGCTATCCTGAAGGTTGGAATGGCCTGATATACAATTTGCTCCTGGTATAATGGTTTGACGACCTCCAGAATAAACCTTTCGTACAGTCCTATGAATTGATCGGTTCGAGCCAACTCATAGAACAATTTGTGGTAGTGGGTACTTTGATCCTTTTCCCTGCTGAATACATCCACATGATCGTTCAAGAGAGCCAGGTCATCAACTTCAAAGAGCTTTTTGATGTTTTCTGAAAAAGGGAATTCTTGAATATCATAAGATACTTTTTTCATGCTTTTGGTCTTAGCACCTGTGATTGTTGACATATTCGGATCATTTTAACATAAGCATAAATATATGGAGTTGAGACCTCGTCTAACTATTTTTCGTCGAGCGAAAAATAGAGGAACTATCTGGGGAAGTCAAGAGGTTAGTAAAGATAACAGGTTCATATGGAATGATGGGGGCAGCGATATTGGCTGCCAAGGCATGCCTACGGAGCGGTGTCGGAAAGCTGACATGCATTGTGGAGCCAACAACATATTCATCCGTGCAGGTATCCGTACCGGAGGCGGTAATTCTCATCCTGGATCTAAAAGAAATCGCCGGTGCGATTCGGTCTGGACATTACCAGGCTATTGGGATTGGGCCGGGCTTGAGCCAACATCCTTCCCATTCAGATACCTTGGAGGCTATCGGAATGCAGCAAGTACCAACGGTGTTGGATGCAGATGTATTAAATCATGTGGCGGTCATTACCCCTCATCCAGGAGAATACCAACGTCTTTTCGGTGATCAGGCAGATCCTGCCGACATGTCGAGGAAATATGGAGTGTATATCATTCTGAAAGGTCACCAGACGAGTGTCAACACGCCGGAAGGTCGGATGTATATCAATCAGTCAGGGAACCCGAGGATGGCGACGGCAGGATCCGGCGATGTGTTGACGGGTATCCTGACGGGTCTCCTGGCTCGTGGATATCCGGTGGACGATGCGGCCAGGCTAGGGGTATTTCTCCATGGGCTGGCCGGAGAGCTGGCTGCACAAAAATACGGGCAGGAATCCCTGATCGCATCCGACATCATCGACCAACTCCCAGAGGCTTTCCTTAGCCTTCAAAAGAGCCAGGAAATCGTTACGGGTCTATGATTTTCCATTGAATGCGTTACCTTAGCCAACCCAAAAGATTTGTTAACAAATTTGGAAAACCACACAGACTGTTTATGAATATGCTGTTGTATCTGGTCCCTGTGATGGGTGCCATCGGCTTGCTCTACACTTTAGTGAAATTCAACTGGGTATCTCGACAGGATGCCGGGAACGACCGGATGAAAGAGATCAGCCATTACATTGCGGAGGGTGCCATGGCCTTCCTGAGGGCGGAATGGAGAATCCTGGGATATTTTGTCGCCATCGTAGCGTTGCTGCTGGCAGTGATGGCATCGTCCAATCCTCACTCACACTGGTCCATTGCCGTTGCCTTCGTCTTTGGAGCCGTCTTCAGCGCGACTGCCGGCTATATCGGCATGAAGGTAGCCACCCGTGCCAATGTACGAACGGCCCATGCCGCCAGGACGAGCCTCTCCCGCGCCCTGGAAGTTTCTTTCACCGGAGGGGCCGTGATGGGCCTGGGTGTGGCAGGCCTGGCGGTCTTGGGCCTCGGCGGTCTCTTCATCATTCTAAAAGCCCTGTTTGCTCCGGAAGCGGCGGTCAACTCAGCCGAAATGCTTCGGACCATTGAGGTCCTGACAGGCTTTTCCCTGGGAGCAGAAAGCATCGCCTTGTTTGCGAGGGTAGGTGGCGGTATCTATACGAAGGCCGCAGACGTAGGTGCAGACCTAGTAGGTAAGGTAGAGGCAGGCATCCCGGAAGATGACCCCCGCAATCCTGCCACCATTGCGGACAATGTAGGTGATAACGTGGGTGACGTCGCAGGCATGGGTGCAGATCTATTTGGATCCTATGTGGCCACGGTGCTGGCCACCATGGTGCTGGGCCAAGAGACGCAGTCCATCGATGCCTTTGGCGGTCTTGCCCCCATACTCCTTCCCATGCTCATCGCCGGCGTGGGCATCTTATTCTCGATCATTGGCACCTGGTTCGTCCGGGTCAGCGATACAGCAGGCATCAATACCCAGAATGTCCAAAAAGCACTGAATATGGGCAACTGGGGATCTATCGTCCTCACAGCCATTGCCTCCGTAGGGATTGTGTACTATGTCATGCCAGAAGGGATGACCCTCCGCGGCAGTGAGTTCACTAAATGGGGCGTCCTGGGGGCCATCGGGGTGGGTTTACTGGTAGGCACTTTGATGAGTATCATCACGGAGTATTACACGGCCATGGGCAAGCGCCCGGTCCTGTCTATCGTCCGGCAGTCGGGTACGGGCCATGCCACGAATGTGATCGGAGGCCTGGCGGTAGGTATGGAGTCGACCTTCCTTCCGATCCTGGTCCTGGCAGCAGGCATCTGGGGCTCTTATGAGTGTGCAGGCCTCTATGGTGTGTCCATAGCGGCGGCAGGCATGATGGCCACTACAGCCATGCAACTGGCCATCGACGCCTTCGGTCCTATTGCCGACAATGCCGGAGGCATTGCAGAGATGAGCGAACTCCCCAAGGAGGTACGCGAAAAGACGGATGTGCTCGATGCTGTGGGAAATACGACGGCTGCCACCGGCAAAGGCTTTGCCATCGCCTCTGCTGCCTTAACGGCATTGGCCCTGTTTGCTGCCTTTGTCGGCGTGGCGGGCATCGATGGCATTGACATCTACAAAGCCAAAGTCCTTGCCTCTCTGTTCGTCGGCGGCATGATTCCGTTCATCTTCTCCTCGCTGGCGATCAGGGCCGTCGGACAGGCTGCCATGGCCATGGTAGAAGAGGTCAGGCGTCAGTTCCGCACCATTTCTGGAATCATGGAAGGTCAGGGCAAGCCGGAATACGACAAATGCGTGGCCATCTCCACGCAGGCATCCATACAAAAAATGATGCTGCCCGGTGCCATAGCCATCGTGTCTCCTCTGATCATGGGCTTCCTGCTCGGACCAGAGGCACTCGGAGGTTTCCTGGCAGGTGCGACCGTCAGCGGTGTTTTGATGGGCATGTTTCAAAACAATGCCGGCGGCGCCTGGGATAATGCTAAGAAATCCTTCGAAAAAGGCGTAGAGATCAATGGAGAAGTGTATTATAAAAAGTCTGAGCCACACAAAGCATCCGTCACAGGCGACACTGTCGGTGATCCATTCAAAGACACTTCCGGACCGTCCATGAATATCCTCATCAAACTTATGTCCATCGTTTCCCTGGTCATTGCGCCAACCCTCAAACAGATGGGTCATGATGTGGGAATGGAAAGAGAAATCCATAAAACCGCAAAGGAAGTCGTTGTGGATGTGACAATTATGGAGGATAGCCCCGTGAATGCCGACGCCCCGACAAATATGGAACAGCAGCTCATTGATCGACTCAAAGCCGATGGCCTGATCCAGGACGATGACTTCACCATTCGTCTAGATAAAAGCGTCCTGACGGTGAATGACAAGGTCGTATCGGCAGAGCCTTATGCACACATCTTGAAACCCGGGATGAAACTCGAGATCAAGGTCGGCAAGTGGACGAATGCCCTTCGCTAGAAGCTCGTCACCTGCCTGTCGGATGATCGTCTTCCGGTCGTAGTCGGCATCGAAGGCTAAAAGCGCAAAGTTTTTTTTAATTACCCTGACTTTCGTTGATATGTCTCAACAGAAGTCATAGATGGTGCTACCAAACATTTCGGGGGCAGGTATCGCCGTAGGAATTGTTCAATAAGAAGCCAATGATGATCTCGTGGGTACCACGCTGCATCAAACTGAGCATGAACCGGGTGCGACTGATATCATAAGAATAACCAATGTTGAATGTATTGGATATGTTGAGCCCAGCCATCGCAGAAAATCCTTCCGAGATGCGTGCATTACCTCCAATCCAAAGTAAATCTCGATATTGAGCTTTTATATTTATGTCAGTAAACAAGGGCATGGAGGGTATGTATCTGGCCATTACAGAGGGTAGCAAGGAAATATCTTCGGATACTGAAAAGCGGTATCCGGCTGTAGAGATGAGGTGTGGTACCAGCGTGGATTTGTTCAAGGAGCTGCTGACAAGAGGCATCCGGGTAGGAAGGATTTGTTGGGCAGAGACTCCAAAAAAGAAATTAGAACCATAAAGCCAAAGACCTGCACTTAGGTCGGGCTTAGTCATTCGAATTTCCCCCGTCCCAGATCCAATCGCTGGGTCGATTGGGTTCGCAAGGGTGATTTTGCTCCGGTCAACACTGACATTGAGTATCCCTGCACCAAAGCCTGCTGCAAGGGTCGTTCGAATACTTAGGGGAATATGATAGGCATAGGTTACATTTCCACTGAACCGATTGATATAGCCTGTGCGATAGTTCATGACTTGCAGTCCGATCCCATGATGGGCCGGGGCTGCCTGATATTCAAGCCAGTATTGCCTGCCACGGGGATTTTGACCTTTCATAGGCATGGAGGTAGGGGAAGTATTAAAATCCTTCTTCCCTATCGGAGCGTGCAAAGAGCCATAGTAAGTGGTCGGCGCGCCGTCAATGCCCACCCATTGATTGCGGACACTTAGCTTTAGATCTGTATAATTTTCTATCCCCGAGATGGCAGGATTCAGGATGTAATTGTTTAGAATATACTGGGTATAATGAGGCCTTTGCTGGGCATTGGCATTGAGACAGAAGAGAGTAAAAACCAGCATTGCTTTGGCGAAGAGGCGCATGTTCAATGATTTATATTCACTGGGTGGCCGTTCTCTTTATCCTATTTTGTGTACGGATAATATCCGTATGAAATTACAAAACAACTGGATATAGGCTATGAAAACAATAGCATGGTATTTAGATAACGTATGGAGAGGCCTTATCGGTATATGGTGACATATCCGGCAAACGGAGGTCGGCCATTTTTTGGATCAATCGCGTAATAATAGGTGCCGACGGGGAGCGGTTTCCCCCTCCATGTACCATCCCATGACCCACTATAGCCTACTTGCCTGAATAGCAATTGACCGGCTGTAGAGTAAACCTCTACTTGAGCACCCGGGTATCTTTCCAAGTGTTTCACAACCCAGGTATCATTTATGCCGTCTCCGTTCGGGGTGAACGTATTCGAAGCAATCGGCTTGTTGAGGACCAAGATCATTAGGTCATCGATTGCGGAACAGCCATTGGAAGAGGTTATGCGCAGCTGGTAGCGGGTATCGACTTTGGGGGTTGCTATCGGCTGCAGACGCCTTGGGTCATTGAGCGCTTTGGCAGGGTTCCAAATATATTGAAGCCCAATGCCAACAGCCTTGGCTGTCAGTAAAATGGAATCCCCCTCCAGGACTGCCTTATCAGGACCTACATCCAGCGTTGGCGTCGGAAAGACCTCCTGTATTCCCTCTCGAAAAGCGGTGCAACCAATGTTGGTCGTTTGGGTAAAGCGAATGAGATGCCTGCCGGGACCTGCAACGGAAGGGGCAAACATCGACCCGGCAGAGACGCCAGGCCCTGCATAGAAACCCGCTCCGGGCAGACCAGACTGATCGATGGCATAGCCAAGGCGGAAAGTAGGTAACTCCTGACAGACAGCGGGCATGGAGTCAAACCGAAGTTGTGGACTTGCGTGTAGGAGGATGGGTTGTGTCAATACATCAGAGCAGGTTTCACCGGAATATGCCACCATCCGGATGCGGTAGGGCTTATTGGCCGGTGATCCAAAGTCTGGGTATTTTTTGGAATAGATTTTACCTGAAGAAGGATCTTGATCGATGGTTGAATCTAGTGGTTGATTGTCGACATCCCAATATAAGACCGTCTTAGTAATCTTACCGAAATCGACGGTTGATTGGTCTTTTATTTTCATTTCCACATTCGAACATAGAGGGCTACTCTGAGCCAGTACGAATCGTGCCTCAGGTATCGCACCGTTGACCACAAAGTTCTTTTCAACGGTATCCCTACAGCCAGCTGTAGAAGTAACTATCAAGGATATCGGATATGTGGCGGCGGCAGGCACGCTGGTAGACACATCTTTTTGCGTGGCGGGGGCACGAAGGATGCCGAAATTCCAACGGTAGATGAAACCCGCAGCAGTTCCATCAGAAATCCGGCTGAGGTCTTTGAAGATTGCTGTGGCATCAGACACGCAAACTTCTGGGACTTTGAAATCTGCTTCCGGGCTTGGGTGTATTCGGATGGTTTTACGGACAGAATCGCTCAGACAGCCTGTATTTGTACGGACTGCAAGGGTGATCGGAACATCTACGGGGGCCGGAAAAGAAAGCACCCTGGGTGTTGCGGCGACTAGAGAGTCGATGGGACTGCTGCCAATCCGCCAGTACCACTTGACCAGGGTCTCTCCAATGGTCTGCGTACGATCTGCGATGGTGAGTGGGATCTCTGGACATTGCGGCAGGCTGGTGTTGAAGTCTGCCAAGGGGCGCTCTGAAAGAGATACCTGCTGAGACGTGGTGTCGGATACACATCCGACATCAGAGATAACGGAGAGCCGTATCGTTTTGACCCCTCGGGTTGGAAATGTCACTGGAAAGCTGGGCGAGTTAACGGATAATCCCGTGCCGACATCCCAATTCCATCTGTATAAAGGACGGCCTCCTGTAATAGTCGTATTGTCTGAAATCAGGACAGGATCAGCCCGGCAGCCTGTGGTGCTGACCGTGAATACAGCTTTTGGCCGTTCAAATATCTCTAAGTCGTACTCGATTTCCTGCTGATTGCCACAGCCATCTGCGGTAGGATTGATGACTGTGACTTTAACCGGAAGTTGACCCAGCCGGGAAGTGATCAAGTTTTTTTGAAGCGTATAGCGATAGCGGGTTCTTCCATCCTGTATCCAGATGGAGTCCGCCACAGGAGCAGGTAAGGTCGTATCCAGCGCAATGTCAGGGCAAGTCCATCGTATCTGTGTCGGTTGATAGGCTAACTGAATACCTAGTATAAAAGGCGAGTTTCTGCAAGCTACGGCCACGTCAACGGTACGGAGTGGATTTTTGACGACAATGTTTTGAGATAAGTCTTTCACATTGGCCCCTGCATTATAGCCATACGACTCGACACTGCCATAGCCATAGGCGATGGCTACAAAGGGGGAGTCGGCCTGTAGATTCTGGACAGGATTCGACTGCGATAGAGTACTTACATTTTCCTGCAGGTAAGAATAGTCTGTACCAGGAATAACCGAGAAAGTGCCCCCGGGCGAATTTCCGTTGATACGAAAGCTAGGGGCATATACGGTTTTAATGATAATATTCAAAAAGCATTGTGTCACATTACTTTGGTTAGCTGGTACCCAATTCTGCCGAGCTGAGAATACTGTGATATTATTGATGGTTTGTTCTATGGGATTGATGACGACCATTTCAGGATCGCTCGGATATGGACAACTGGGGGGAAGAGTCTGATAGCAGTTTGGGGGGTTGCGCGGATCGCAAGACATACTAGCCATATATTGAACGACCGAAATGGGTGCACCCTCAGATTCAATCTTTAGTGGATTAGAGGTTTTTATTTCGTAGAAGCCTTTGGATGATAGGCTTGTCATCAAGGTGCGGACACCGTTTTGAGTGACAAACACCCTTGGACTTGCCTCATTGACAAAGACACGGATGATGTCATATGGCTTGGTGATAAAGGGTGCCGTATAAAAAGTCCGTCCCCAGGATTTAACGGGGAATAGTTGCTGATATAGGTTGTCACCACCAGATGATCCGGCACAGTCGAAGGCAGACCAGGTACTGGCAGAAAAGACCGCAATAGGCTTACAGCCTCCTGTAGGAGAGGGAATAGAGCGAACCCTGGTTCCAGATATGTCTGCATCTTTATCGAATTGCACCTGATATACATCGCCGGGATTGTTGATGGTTGCACGGATCGTGTCTCCAGATGAATGTAGGCCGTTCCGGGATCTGGCAACGGTGATGATCTCAATAGAGGTAGAAGATTCGGGGGCTACAATGGTAATTTCTCCATATCCGCTATTGATGCTACCCGCACCCCCATTACCAGTACTGCTGTTACTGGGTATGATATACTCTCTGCCCAAGACAGGGACAGGCAGGATGAGGGATGCCCCGGAGCGTGCCGCATTGATGATGTGTGCATAGACGACTATGGGCTGATCAGCGATGATTTGTATACCTGCGTTGGACTGAATCCCTTCGGCCATCTGTTGAATGATGCCCACATTAGGGGCATCTGCGGATGGATTGCTGGAAATGAACTTTCGCGTGATGGTATTGGCCGTGACAGTGAATGGAATCGTCCTTGAACCCACCCGGATATTACCCGTTGCGTTGACATTCGACGTCATATAAAGACCCATCGCAGAATTGATGCCATCGACATGGTCTGGATAGACGACCCAAAAATTCTTCCCTTTGTTTGAAAAGTCTTGTCCTCTAATTTGCAAGCTGATAGCGGACAAAAAGAGAATAAAAAAATAATTTAAGGTAAAAATCCATGCACAACGACGGACTAGACTTTTAATAGGAGAAACCATCGCCAACTAAATTCATAATAGGGAGTCTAAATTTATGCCAAATCTGCTCTCACGCTCCGAAAAAATGGCATTCCAGACCTACCCATACACAGAACAAAGTCTAGGATGCTAAGGTTGGGCAGGAATCCCAGTTTATTAATGAATACTTGAGGGTATCTAGGAAATGGCCCGTGCATGGGATCGGAATAATCACGGGGGGTACAAGATGGTTTGATCGGCTGCGGATGCGAAGGGGATTCGTTCTGCCTGTCCAGGGTGGAAATGCCAAGGGACTGGTCGACCCATTGCAAGCAGGCCAGATTCCATTTAAGTAGATGCGTGAAAGGAGACTGATATAGTTCATACAGGCTGTTGGCATATTGGTAGAATAAGGGTGATTTCCCATAGGCCGAGGCGATGGATTTCCAGTGCTGGTCGCGCCAACGGGTTCGCGTACAAATCAATACGTCGTGATATGATTGACGAACATTTCGTCCACCCTCTATGGGGATACTTAAGATCAAAGGACCATTCGAACCAGCCAAAATGCATCGATTCTGAAAGCTCCTCTTCTGATATGGCATATCCCCAACGGTATCAAATACGTCCGAGTGAAGACCCGCCGTATATTGTATGATATTCGGAAAATAATGGAGCTCCAGCATATTCAGATTTCCTCTTTATGCAAGATCCATCGAAATTAACACCTAGAAGAGTGAAATAGGCAGCCAGGCTTAAAAAATTCAAAAGTGAATGAGTGATGACTATGATAAAATCCAATAGAGCTTTCATCCTGTCCGGGCTGATCATTGCCTTCTTCGGAGGATGTCTAGAAGGATGTCAGAGCCTCCGAATACAAGAACCCCAGTTCATTCGTATGAGGAATATCCAAGTTCCTGCCATAGGTATCCGGAAAAGCCAACTGACGGCAACCCTGGACTATAGAAATCCAAACCGCTTTTTTTTAGGATTAGAATCTCTGGATTTAGAGGTGTTTGTATTCGAAAACTATTTAGGGCATGCGACCTTGCCCAGGCCCATTGAGATACCTGCTCGTGACACCTTTGAAATACCGGTTGTCTTGGATGTAGACATGCGTAAGTTATTGCCCAACGCGGTGGAGATGGGACTTAGACGCGACTGGGACATCCGATTGGAAGGGAAAGCCGGATTGAGGAAGGGATCCGTCCGCTTGTCCATGCCCATTCAATACCAAACCAGGTATCGCGTACGATGAAGCAATGGATCAGTTGCGTTTGTGGGTACCACCATCCTCAGGCTTTTTGCAGGGTGTAGGCAGACGACGGTAAGCGTCTTCATTTGCCGTCACATCATCTGCATCGAACCCGGCGTTCGCAACGGCCGTCTTCAATATCTCTATATTGGTTCGATCCTGCACAAAAGATACCAGTATATACCTGCTTTTCGGATAGGCGACATACTTGGCGACCCCATCCTCAAACCTTAAGACATCCTCTACCCGTTTTTTACAGACGTCACACTGCATACCGGGTACATTTATTTTCACCGAGACAGAGCGCTGCTGTTGGGCTTGAAGCATCGATCCTTCTAATAAAAAGAATGCAAGCAGGATGTATGTCATATTAACCTTTAATAGAAAATATTCATATACCGGTCCAAGATGCCGGATCCTTTTTCCAAGCCATCAATACCTGAACCTGATCAGAAGATACAAGTCGATTTTCTAAGGCTAACTCAATCAGGCATGCATAGTCGGTAAGTGATAAATTCGGCACGCCGGCATTTTCAAAGGCTTTCTCTGCCTGCGGGAAGCCATAGTGAAAAAGAGAGACCATCCCTATCACATCGGCTCCAGCCGCCCTGAGTACATCCACTACCAAGAGGCTACTTTTCCCAGTAGAAATGAGATCTTCGACGACGATCACTTTCTGACCCGGCTTTACATGCCCTTCTATCTGATTTCCTAGGCCATGCTCTTTCGGCTTTGGCCTGACATATGAGAAGGGAAGCTTTAGCTGGTCAGCCGCCATGGCACCCCAGGCTATTCCTGCCGTGGCAACACCCGCCAACAACTCCGCTTCGGAAAAATGTTCGAAAATCACATGGCAGAGCTCACTCTTGACCGACTCCCGGGCTTGAGGGAAACCCAGTAACTTGCGGTTGTCGCAATAGATAGGGCTCTTCCATCCGGAAGCCCAGGTGAAAGGGTTTGCAGGACTGAGCTTTACGGCTCCTGCTTGCAAGAGCTTTTCGGCAATGGATTTTCGGTTCAAAGACATACCGTAAAGTTCAAGCCCTGTCGCGATATGGAAAAATTAATGTTGATGCATATTAAAATCCATGTAGGCCGGCATTTAGTATGGATCACTGACAGCTGTGATGCCTCCCTGCAGACTAAATCGCAACTGCTGGTATGCCAGTTGCTGGAAACGCCATCAACTGCAGACCTCGAAGAGCTCATCACTCATTTCAGCCAGTCGTCCCCAACACTCTTCCTGATTCGCGACGACACGCCGAGGCGCATCTTAGAGACAATAAAACGCAACTTTCACTGCATAGAGGCGGCAGGCGGTGTAGTGCGTGATGCCTTGGGGCGTTACCTGTTGATTTTTCGCAGAGGATATTGGGACCTCCCAAAAGGAAAAGTTGATGATGGAGAGCGCTTGGAGGAATGCGCGATTCGGGAGGTCCGGGAGGAAACGGGTCTGACATCACTCCATGTGAAAGAAACTTTACTGACAACATATCATGTGTATAATCATGAAGGGATGCGGATATTGAAATCTTCGCATTGGTTTCACATGGATTTTGTAGGTAAGGAGACAGCAGTACCTCAGATAGAGGAAGATATTGAACGCACAGAGTGGTTTTCTCGTGCAGAGGTAGCAGAGAAACTGAAAAACGCTTATCCTTCCATCCGGCAGGTCATGGAGGCCTGTGGCATTAGGGAACCGGGAGCTTTGGAATGATAGCCACCGTAAGCCGGCTGATGCAGGTAGGCCTACCCTGATCGTCGTGGAGTCGGATATCCCACACATGGGTGCGAAGTCCTAGATGTACGGCCTTACAGACAGCTGTCACATAGCCTCCGGAGGCTGGACGAAGATGATTGGCATTGACTTCGAGCCCGACGGGCATCGAATCCCCCCCTCCTATCACGTGAAAAGATGCCACGCTGCCGACCGTTTCTGCTAAGACAACGGAAGCGCCTCCATGCAGGATACCATATGGTTGCTTCGTCTTTTCATTGACTGGCATCCGGGCTTCGAGTTCCTCATCTGTCACTCGTGTGAACTCGATGCCAAGGATGCTGCCCATGTGATCCCGGGCATGGTGATTCAGGCGATCTAAGTCGGGGATTATCTTCCAGATAGTCATGATCAGCGGTTGGGGGAATGCCTTTTTCCCACACCCAAGGAGGAAGTGACGGCATCCGGCAGGAAGGGGGATGCGTCTCCCCCGTTGCGGAGGATATCACGGACAATCGTGGAGGCCACTGAAGTATATTTCGGCTCACAGGTGAGGAAGATGGTCTCCAGATAAGGGTCCATCGCCCGGTTGGCGTCGGCGATGGTCTTTTCATATTCAAAATCACTCGTGTAACGAATGCCTCTGAGGATGAAGCGGGCGCTGATGGCTCGGCAGTATTCTACTGTCAGTCCTTCATAGACGGCACCTGTGACCCTTGGGTCGTCTTTGAAGATTTCTTCTATCCAGCGCTGTCGCTGCTCTGGGCTGAACATGGGTGCCTTACCGGCATTGGAGCCGATGGCGACGACGATTCGATCGAACAAGGGTAGCGCACGTTGGATGATGTCGACATGACCCAATGTGACTGGATCAAACGTGCCCGGGAATAGGCAGATGCGTTGCATGGGGATGATTTTGTCAGGTCTTGCCAGAGAGCAGGTAGAGGACAGCCATGCGTATGGCTACTCCGTTCTCGACCTGTTCCAGTATAAGGGAGTGTCCACTGTCTGCAACGTCGCTGTCCAACTCAACGCCTCGATTGATTGGGCCGGGGTGCATGATGAGGATCTCTCGGCCCAGGGAGTCTAACAATCTCCGGTGAATGCCATAAGCGAGGCTGTACTCCCTGAGGGTGGAGAATAATACCTGGTTCTGTCTCTCTAGCTGGATGCGCAGTACATTAGCGACGTCGCACCACTGTAGGGCCTTTTGCAGATCATATTCAATGCGGACTCCGAATGCCTCCTGGAGATGTTTGGGTATAAGGGTTGGCGGTCCTGCCACCATAATCTCTGCACCCATCTTTTTCAACAGCTGGATGTTGCTCATGGCTACACGGGAATGCATGATATCTCCAATGATCGCGATTTTTCTTCCCTCCAGCCCGCCAAGGCGTTCGCGGATCGAGAAGGCATCTAGCAGTGCCTGTGTGGGATGTTCGTTGATGCCGTCGCCTGCATTGATGATGGTGGCAGGGATGTGCCTGGCCAGGAAATGGGGGGCTCCGGTGGCGTTATGTCGCATGACGACCATGTCCACCTTCATGGACAGAATGTTGTTGACAGTATCCAGAAGGGTCTCACCTTTGGAGACCGATGAGCCGCTGGCGGAGAAGTTGATGATGTCTGCGCTCAGACGCTTTTCTGCGATCTCAAAGGAGATGCGTGTCCGAGTTGAGTTCTCGTAAAAAAGATTAACAATGGTGACGTCTCGCAGTGAAGGGACCTTCTTGATAGGTCGCTGAAGGACATCCTTAAACTGGAGTGCCGTATCCAGAATCGTCTCGATATCGGTATGAGACAAATCCCGAATGCCGAGCAGGTGTCTGGTGCTAAGTTGCATCAGGATGCGAAGTTAACCGTTTAGCAGTATTTCAGATGATATTTTTAGCCAGAGTTTCATGGGGTTTAGAGAGAGTCATAGAGTACAACGCGGGGATGCTCATCCCAATAGAGCTTCACTTTCTGGGTGACGATCGAGTCGATGGACCGGCCGACATAGTCGGGATGGATGGGCAGTTGCCGGCTGTAGAGCCTGTCGACCACGACGCAAAGCTCCACGCGCGAGGGCCGGCCGTTGTCGAGCAATGCATCGAGGGCCGCGCGGATGGTGCGTCCGGTATACAGTACATCATCGATCAGCACGACTTTCCGGTTTTCAATGCTGAAGGGTAAGACGGTCTCGCTGGGCAGATGGATGCGATTCCGGATATCGTCGCGGTAGAAGGTGATGTCGAGCCTGCCATAGTCGATCTTCAGGTCGGGATGGAGCTGACGCATATATCCCACGACGAAGTCACTGACAGCAACACCCCTTGGCTGGATACCGATGAAACAGGTATCGCAGAACGGATGGTGGTTCTCGATGAGCTGATGTGTCAGCCTTTTCAAAGTGAGCTCCAGCTGCGCTTTCTCCATAATGATCCGCTGCTCCGACATAGTTGCTAGAGGTTTATCTGGCTAGGGTTCCTGCAAAAAAGGGTACCGGTAGTCTGTTGGCGGATGATAGGTCTCTTTGATGGTTCGCGCACTGAGCCAACGGTAGAGGTTCAGCATAGATCCCGCCTTGTCGTTTGTACCAGACGCACGGGCACCGCCAAAAGGTTGTTGCCCCACTACGGCACCTGTAGGCTTATCGTTGATGTAAAAATTGCCTGCCGATGGACGCAGTCTCTCAGTAGCAATATCAATGGCCTTTCTGTCTTGAGCGATGATGGACCCTGTCAGGGCATAGGGAGAGGTCTGGTCGACTAGATCCAAGGTTGCTTCGAAGTCTGAATCATCATATACATAGATGGTCAAAACGGGTCCAAAGATCTCCTCACACATGCTCACATACTGCGGATCTTTGGCTTCAATAAGGGTTGGTTCAACGAACCATCCCCTGCTATCATCGCAATGGCCGCCTGCGAGGATGGTAGCGAACTCCGACTGACGGGCCTCTTCAATATAGCTTCGAATCCGTTCAAACGATTTTTTATCGATCACTGCATTGATAAAGTTTGAAAAATCTTCCACCGTCCCCATGCTGAAACTTTTCATCCCGTTCACCAGCCCTTGTCGGATCCGGTCTGCCAGGCTGTAGGGAATGTATGCCCGCGAGGCGGCCGAGCATTTCTGACCCTGATATTCAAAGGCTCCGCGCAGCAATGCTGTGATAGCCACCTCTGGGTCGGCGCTCTCATGTACCATCACAAAATCCTTTCCGCCCGTCTCACCTACGATCCTAGGATAGCTTCGATAATGACCGACTTTTTCGCCAATGGTCTTCCACATGTTATTGAAGACTTCGGTGGACCCGGTAAAATGAACCCCGGCGAAGTCACGGTGTGCAAAACATGCTTCCCCAACGTCTGGACCACTGGCATAGACCAGGTTGATGACACCAGGCGGCAGTCCGGCCTCCTGTAGGATGCGCATCATCATCTGGGCAGCGTATACCTGCGTGTTGGCACATTTCCATACCACCACATTCCCGCATAGGGCCGCGGCGGTTGGGAGGTTGGCGCCGATGGCCGTAAAGTTGAAGGGGGTAACGGCCAGCACAAAACCTTCGAGTGGACGGTACTCCATGCGATTATGCACCCCTGGTGCGCTGATGGGCTGTTGCCGGTAGATTTCACTGAGGAAGTAGACATTAAAACGGAGGAAGTCTATCGTCTCACAGGCACTATCAATCTCCGCCTGAAAGACATTCTTGCTTTGACCCAACATGGTGCAGCCATTGAGGTAGGGACGGTACTTTCCAGCGATCAAATCTGCAGCCTTCATAAACACTTGAGTCCTACTCTCCCAACTTGTTGAAGACCATGATTTTTGAGCTGACAAGGCTGCCTCAATGGCTAGATGTACATGGGCGGTGGTGCCCAGGTGAAACTGACCTAACAGGTGATTGATTTCATGAGGCGGGCGGATCTCCTGTGTACGCCCTGAACGGACTTCTTCACCTCCAATGAACATGGGAATGTCCATCACTTCAGACTTGAGGAGGCCTAAGACCTCTTTCAGCCTTTTTCGCTCGGGGCTGCCGGGGGCATAGGACAGCACGTGCTCATTTGTAGGGGGAGTCAGTGGGAAAATACCAAAGTTCATGCGCCAATTATTTTACTGTCAGTGAGACTCCTGTTCTTTTTCCATCATGAGAAAGGCCTTGATGAAGCCGTCAATTTCTCCATCCATGGCTGGCTGTACATTCCCGACTTCATAGTCGGTACGGTGGTCTTTGATCATCTTGTAGGGATGGAATACATAGCTTCTGATCTGACTGCCCCATTCGATCTTCTTCTTAGATGCATTGTTGGCGTCTTTAATAGCTTCTCGCTTTCTCATTTCCTCTTCATAAAGCCGGCTTCTAAGCATGGCCATGGCTTTTTCTCGGTTCTCGCCCTGTGTCCTTGCCTGCTGGCATTCGACGATGATCCCGGAGGGCTTGTGGGTCAGCCGGACAGCTGTCTCCACTTTGTTCACGTTTTGTCCACCTGCGCCACCACTGCGGAAAAAGGCCCATTCGATGTCGGAGGGATTGACTTCAATCTCAATGGTATCGTCAATCAACGGGTACACGTAGACGGAGGCGAAAGAAGTATGCCGGCGGGCGTTGCTATCGAACGGTGAGATGCGCACCAGCCTATGAACACCGTTTTCTGCTTTGAGAAAGCCGTATGCAAAGGGTCCGTCAAACTGGAGGGTACAGGTCTTGATACCGGCACCATCGCCATCCTGCCAGTCGAGTTCACTGACAGACCAGCCTTGTTTTTGTCCGTACATGCGGTACATGCGCGCTAGCATTTCAGCCCAATCTTGGCTTTCGGTGCCACCGGCGCCCGAGTTGATTTGGAGGACTGCGGGCAACTCATCTTCCGGCTGATTTAACGTACTCTTGAATTCCGCCTCATCCAAGCGGGCATCTGCAAGCCCACAAGCAGTGCGTACTTCTTCTTCGGAGCCCTCCCCTTGTTTCCAGAATTCGAAGAATACAGTAAAATCTTCTACTGCCGACTCGGTTTCCTGGAAAAGGCGGAGCCAGTATTCATTCATTTTAATATTCTTCAGGACTTCTGTGGCCCGCTTATTATCGTCCCAGAATCCTGGAGAAAGAGAGAGTTGTCTGTCTTCGCTGACTTTTACTTGTCGGTCAGCGACGTCAAAGAAACCTCCTCAGGACCAAGAGACGGTCCCTCATATCCTTTATGTGCTCCAGTGTCATATTAACAAAAATACGGATTGGAAATGGATGATGAAGATTATATAAGGTCAGGCCACCTCGGATTCCTGGTTGGCCACAACATTCCCCCTTCGAAATTGTTAACACAACGTTGCAACTAGATCGGATGGTACAAGCATATAATTTCCTTTCTTCTTGGCAGCTTTTCCCAGAGAAGTGCGTGTATGAGTTTGGGGAAAGGCCGTTATCGGGCATCTGTCGTTTCCGAGCGGTGGAAGACACCCGGGAGCTGAACCTAGAGGTGAGCTGGGTGGATCTCCGACATCAGGCTTTCGATGCAACCATGACCCTTAGACCCGATGGCCAGCTGCATCCCATCGAGCAGCACTCTTTTGCGGATGCCTCTTGGTGTTCTTTTCCCAATGGCATCACCTGCGAACACCGACTGTACAAAGATGGACGGCAAATCCTTGAGGTGTGCTATGAGATCATGCCCAATGGCTATCTAAAGGTCACGCACAAAGGCCTTTTGGAAGATGGATCTGCTTATTGCAACCTTGAATTTTACCACAAGCAACTCAGTGTCCTTCCCTATGCAGCCTCAGTGGCAGGAGCTGTCATCAAGCCTACTGAATCAGGGGTCATCCGGCATAAAGCCTTGACAGCCATGGAGGAGCAGACCAATATGCAATTGGAGCAGATCCGACGGCAGATAGAACTTCTGGCCTTGCAGGCGCAGGAGATTCATCGCCGGAAAGAGCTTTCTCAAATCATTTATGGCGCACAGCTCAACTTCAGTCCGGTCATTGGACAGGTGTATCATCTTTATGAAAAGCGGGATGGAACGCATCTGCTGTCTATGATCAGCCCGTCTGAGTGGGGAAAAGGGGGCGGTCCTTTTCAGCGCTGCTTAGCAACGGTCAAATTACTGGCAGATCATACCTGGTCTGAAGTCGTGTAAATGACTTTGAATACTATAAAGCCACCTGTAGTGGTGGCTTTATGGTGTTTATGAATTTTGTCAGTATTATTTGACTTCTTCGAATTCGGCATCCGTAACATTCTCACTACCGGGAGTTGAAGACGATTTAGGTTCTTCAGGCCCTTGTGAGCCAGCTTGCTGGGTGGTATTGTACATGTCTTGGCTGGCCGCTGTCCAAGCTTTATTCAGCGCTTCTGTGGCAGCTTCAACAGAGGAAAGATCTTGGGATTTATGTGCTTCCTTCAACTGACCGAGGGCTGTCTCGATGGCCAATTTTTTGTCCTCCGGGAGCTTATCGCCAAACTCTTTCAGTTGTTTTTCTGATTGGAAGGCCAAGCTGTCGGCCTGGTTCAATTTGTCTATCCGCTCCCGCTCCACTTTGTCTGTTGCCTCATTAGCGCGAGCCTCGTTCTTCATCCGCTCGATCTCATCTTTGGTAAGCCCACTGCCAGCCTCAATACGAATCTTTTGTTCTTTTCCGGTGCCTTTGTCTTTTGCACTGACATTGAGGATTCCGTTGGCATCGATGTCGAAGGTGACCTCGATTTGGGGAACGCCTCTGGGGGCAGGTGGGATATTATCGAGGTTAAAAATTCCCAGGGTCTTGTTTTGGTTGGCCATGGGACGCTCTCCCTGCAACACGTTGATTTGCACGCCAGGTTGGTTATCTGCGGCCGTGGAGAACACTTCAGATTTCTTGGAAGGGATGGTCGTGTTGGAGGCGATGAGGACGGTCATAACCCCTCCCATCGTCTCGATGCCGAGGCTCAACGGTGTGACGTCGAGCAGTAATACGTCTTTCACTTCACCAGACAAGACAGCACCCTGGACGCCAGCGCCAATGGCTACGGCCTCGTCTGGATTGACGCTTTTGTTTGGCTTCCTTCCGAAGAACCGCTCCACGATCTCCTGCACTTTCGGGATACGGGTGGACCCTCCTACCAAGATGATTTCATCGATCTGGCTGGCAGAGATTCCTGCATCTTTAAGGGCCTGTTCGCATGGCCGGAGACAGCGTTCGAAGAGATTATCAGCGAGGCTTTCAAATTTTGCCCTTGTTAACTTCTTCACCAGGTGCTTTGGAACACCATCGACGGCCGTTATATAAGGCAAATTTACTTCCGTCTCAGGAGACGATGAGAGTTCGATTTTGGCTTTCTCAGCAGCCTCTTTCAGGCGCTGGAGTGCCATTGGGTCTTTGCGCAGCTCGACGTTCTCCTCTTTACGGAACTCATCAGCCAGCCAGTCCATAACCACTTTGTCAAAATCATCTCCCCCCAGATGGGTATCCCCATTGGTGGACTTCACTTCAAAGACGCCATCTCCCAATTCGAGCACAGAAATATCGAAGGTGCCACCCCCAAGGTCAAAAACGGCAATCTTACTTTCTTCGTTCTTCTTATCGAGACCATAGGCAAGTGCGGCGGCAGTGGGCTCATTGATGATGCGTTTGACGGTCAAACCGGCAATTTCTCCGGCCTCCTTGGTGGCCTGGCGTTGTGCATCATTAAAATATGCAGGTACTGTGACCACGGCCTCCGTGACTTCTTGTCCGAGATAGTCTTCCGCAATCTTCTTCATTTTCTGGAGCACCATGGCACTAATTTCCTGCGGAGTATAGAGACGACCATCGATGTCGATGCGTACCGTGTTATTATCCCCTTGGGCAACCTTGTAACTCCAATGCTTTATCTCTTCATTGACTTCATCAAAGCGGCGCCCCATGAAACGCTTCACACTGGAGATGGTGTTGATAGGGTTGGTAATAGCCTGGCGTTTAGCAGGATCCCCGACTTTCCGCTCTCCGTTCTTGAGGAATGCTACCACAGATGGGGTCGTGCGCCTACCTTCATCATTGGCGATGACAACGGGCTCATTTGCTTCCATCACGGAAACACAGCTATTCGTTGTTCCCAAGTCGATGCCTATAATTTTTCCCATTTCTACAATTATTTATTATATCTCATGATCAATCACTGTGCCGACCCTAAAAAGGTGAAATCTTGTCAGTTTTTCCCATAACAACCCGCAAAATGACTGAGAAATAGTCAGGCACGCCAGAAAATGGCTGCCAGAAAAGCGGGCTTCCTAGACCTTAACCTTGAGCAAGTGTTGGATGATCTTCTGGGAATGAACCCGGGAATTTTCGATAAACCACTGGTTGGTTTGCATGCCGCCGCAAATGACGCCGGCCAAGTATAGTCTCGGTATATTGGTCTCCATGGTCTCGGGATCATGAACGGGGGTTCGATGCGCATTATCTTGTAGGTGGATCCCACACCGTTGCAGAAAGGAGAAATTGGGCAGGTAGCCGGTCATGGCCAGCACAAAGTCGTTCTCGATATTGAGAATGCCTTGTGGGGTGAGCAGCTCGACTTCCCGTTCCCGGATGTCTGTAATTTCAGTATTGAAATAGGCCTTGATGTCACCGTCGCGGATGCGGTTTTCGATATCAGGCCGGACCCAGTATTTTACCGATTCGCTGATCGAGGGTTCCCGGACAACAATGGTCACGTAGGCACCTTTTCGCCATGTCTCTAGGGCCACATCGACGGCAGAGTTGGCCGCTCCGACTACAATCAATCGTTGGCCAAAATAAGGGTGAGGGTCCTGATAATAGTGATGAACCTTTGAAAGGGTTTCGCCTGAAATCTGCATCAGATGTGGGATGTCATAGAAACCCGAGGCGATGACGACGGCACGTGAATCCCAGGACTGCCGGGATGTCAGGGTTCTGAAATTCCCATTTTCCTGTCGTTCGACAGACAGCACCTCTTCATATAGGTGGACAGGCAGTTTCCATTGCATCGTCACCCTTCGGTAATACTCCAAGGCTTTGCTGCGGGTTGGCTTGGAGTGGTGTGAGATAAAGGGTACACCTCCGATCTCCAGCCGATCGGAGGTGGAGAAGAAGGTCATATTCTGTGGATAGTGATAGAGGGAATTGACAAGGACTCCCTTTTCAATGATAGCGAAACTTAACCCGGCAGCAGCACAGCAAATACCGCAATTCAAGCCGATAGGACCAACCCCGATGATGAGCAAGTCCAGCAGTCGACGATCCTCTCTCATATCAGCGGTACGATTCTACCTTAAAGGTAAAATACGACTGTGAAAGATAGCTGAATCCAATCACAATGAAGGTCGTCATGATTTTAGAAAAGGTAGGGTACCAGCCCAGGACTTCAACAAAAAACTTAAGGAGTACATAGTTCAGAATCAGGCTGACCATGACTGTCAGGCTGTATCGAAACAATTGGATGCTTCCGGCCAAGGTGGAGACCCTGAAGACAATATAGCGGTTTAACATAAACCCAGTGGGGAAGGTGATGGTAAATGCAAGCAAAAGGGCAGCGACGTGAGGGCTAATTCTTAAGTAGCCCAGATAGACGAGCTGCTTTTCAAAAATGAAATTATAGGCAATGAAAAAAAGGAAAATGTCAAAAATAGTATTGGTGCCACCACAGACAGCATATTGGAAAGTCCTTCGACTGACAAAAGGACGGAATGGCGGATAAAGCCATTTTAAAAAAAAATCTATATATCGTACCATGCTAATTATCTTACGGAGAAAACCCGAACAACAAAAAATTGTACCGAATACTTACTTCATTGACCAGATGCTTAGATTCCGAAAATAGTGCTCCAAGGATATTGAGGGATCTAAGAAGGTAGCAATAATGCTTCCTAACGATATCGTGCAAAGTAAAATCAATTTTCAGAGATTGTCAATTCAAAAACGGGTAAGGTCCTATCTGAAGAGGAAGCCATGCATCTAATGGCAGATAGAGTTGACTAGTCTCTACACCATGCACAACACCATCCGATCGGATGAGTTAGGGTCTTTTTTTCAGAAGCGAAGGCTCAGGATAATCTGTGATCACTCCATCTACACCCATAGCATGAAAACGTTCTATATCCATCCGTTCATTGACCGTCCAAGGAATGATCCGCATGCCTTTTATATGACAGGATTGAACGAGTTCGGGGGTAACCAGCTGCCAGGCAGGGCTATACACCGATGGTACAAACCCAAGGGCATTGATCTGCATTTCCAGGCTCGAACGATCGGAAGCATCGACAAGGATGGATGTCTGTATGTTGGGATGGGATTGGTGCAAAGTCAGAAGGGTCCTGCGGTCGAATGATTGTATGGTAACCCGCTCTGCAATTCCTTTGCGCGAGATGACGTCCATTAGAAGATGCACAAAGTCTGCAGGGGGTGGGTGCAATTTCCCATCTCCGGCAGGCCTAGATTTCGTCTCGATATTATAGCGGGGAAGAAGACGGCCTGTCAACCGTGCATAGGCATCGATGCTGTCGATCAGATCTTCCAGACGTGGCTTCCGAGCTGGCAAGCGCTGCTGTTGGGGGAACTTGGGATGAGGCTTCATGCCGACATCCCAAGAAGCTATCTCCGAGTAGGTCATCTCAAATAGCACAAATTCTTTTTCTATCTCTTTGCTAAAGACGGATCCATCTGGCTGCAGCGTGAAATCTGCATTCATGTAAGGGTCATGAGAAACAACCACCACGCTGTCTTTAGATACAACCACATCCAACTCCAATGTCGTAGCCCCCATCTTCAGCCCATGGATCATGGCGGCTACCGTATTTTCTGGCATCCAGCCACGGCAGCCCCGATGACCTTGCAGGTCGAATGACTGGGCATGGAGCAACCCGGAAGTAAAAGCCATCATTAGACAAAAGATTGTCTGTGAACAAAAAGTAACATGGCGCATGACTTCCAATTGATATCTCTGATCGATGGAAGTTACGGATTAGTACCTTTGGTGCCACCAGGAAAGAAGCTATGCAGCTTTTAGAGATCATACGAAAAGAGGTCCAGCATGTACTCAGTGAATTATACGGCTCCGAAGCTGCCAATCGCGAATTCCAGGTAAACCTCACAAAGCCAGAATTCGAAGGCGACTATACCATCGTGATTTTTTCACTCGTCAAAGCCTTGAGCATCCCTCCAAGCACCCTGGCCCAAGCGCTTGGGGAACGACTCATCGCAAGGCGCCCAGATATTTTTGCATCCCATGCACTGGTAAAAGGCTTCTTGAATCTCATCATTCACGATGCATGGTGGGTTTCAGTCTTAAATCAAAGCTATGGCCTATCCACCTATGGGTTTGCACCACCCTCGGGAAAAAAGTTCATGGTGGAATACTCCTCCCCGAATACCAACAAGCCGCTGCATCTAGGGCATCTCAGAAATAACTTCCTGGGCTGGAGTATAGCAGCCATCTTAAAAGCCAATGGGCATGAGGTGGTACGCACCTGCATTGTCAATGACAGGGGCGTACACATATGTAAAAGTATGATCGCCTGGCAGCGATTCGCAGATGGGGCTACGCCGGAAAGTACCGGAAAGAAAGGTGATCATTTTGTTGGCGACTGGTATGTACGCTTCAATGAGGCCTACCGGACTGAAGTGGAAGAACGCATCGCCCAAGGTGTGGAAAAGGCAATAGCAGAAAAAGAGGCACCTATCCTGCTCGCCACTCAGGAATTGCTGCTCAAATGGGAACAGGGAGATCCTGCGACCATGGAGCTTTGGAGAACTATGAATACATGGGTTTACGCAGGCTTTGATGCCACCTACCGACGCATAGGAAGCCAGTTTGAAAAAACATATTTCGAAAGTGCCACCTATCTGCTCGGAAAGCGCGCCGTAGAAGAAGGCCTTGCCAAAGGGGTTTTCCAAAAAAGAGAAGACGGGAGTGTTTGGATTGACCTGCGTTCCGAAGGGCTGGATGAGAAACTGCTCTTACGTAAAGATGGTACCTCGGTGTACATCACGCAGGATATCGGGCTGGCGATGCAGAAATACGATGATTCCCAGATGAACCAAAGCATCTATGTCATTGGCGATGAGCAGAATTATCACATGAAAGTGCTCAGGCTTATCTGCCAGAAAATGGCTTTCCCCTACGCAGACGACATCCACCATCTATCATACGGCATGGTAGAGCTGCCGACGGGAAAGATGAAAAGCCGTGAAGGGACTGTTGTAGATGCGGACGATATTGTAGCTGAAATGGTTTCGATAGCAGAAAAGCATACTAGGGAACTAGGCAAGTTGGCAAATATTCCTGATCCAGAGCAACCTTTTTTGTTTGAAACATTGGGCATCGGCGCGCTGAAATTCTTTCTCCTGCGGGTGGACCCGAAGAAAAAAATGATCTTCAACCCCGAGGAGTCGATCGACTTCCATGGCTTCACCGGCCCATTCATCCAGTACACCTATGCACGCATCCGTTCGATCCTTCGAAAAATGTCTCCTGAAGCAGAATACGACCTCTCGCAGGTATCCTTGCAACCCCTTGAACGAGATGTACTGACTCGACTAGAAATGTATGGCCAGGTCATTCGTCAGTCGGCCGAAAACCTTGACCCATCGGAAATCGCTATCTATGCATTCCAGCTAGCACAGTCGTTCAATGCCTTCTATGCCAGCCATTCTGTTGCTAACGCCAGCACAGAAGGAGAGCGGCAGCTGCGCCTCCGGCTGTGCCTGATGACATCTCATATCATCGCCTCATCTTTAAGCCTGCTGGGCATCGCCGTGCCCGAAAGAATGTGATCAGTCACAACCACATACACATGTACAAGCCTTTGTATACATATATTATCTACTTTCTTTGTATGATGACCGACACCCCAATCCAAGCACAAGACTCGATACCACTTTATCCCGGACGGGAGGTAAATCCTGTAGGGGGGCGAGACAGGCGACCCATGCCCCCTCAGATTTATTATTACAGGAGCGGAGAAGTACCCGGTCGGCCTTGCGTGTTGATCTGTCCGGGCGGCAGCTATACCGGCCTGGCCATGGACCATGAAGGGCACCAGGTTGCCGCTTTTTTTAACTCCCGGGGGTTTGATGCCTGTATACTCATGTATCGCCTCAATGATATCAAACAGACCGGAAGCCGATTCCCAGATCAGCACGATGACGTGACGACAGCCATACGTATCATTAAATCCAGGGCCTCCCAATGGGGCATTGACCCGCAGAAAATAGGTATTCTCGGATTTTCTGCAGGTGGTCATCTTGCATCCATGGGTGCCACCATGCACAAAGAATCCATTCAGGATTCGACGGATCCATTGCAGCGATATGACAGCAGGCCTGCCTTTGCGATCTTGATCTACCCTGTCATTTCCATGAAAGACAGCTTCTCCCACCGGTACAGTGCTGTGATGCTATTAGGGAAAGATCCTTCTCCAGCTTTAAGTGATTCGCTGAGTACATACAACCGCGTCACACCAAAGACCCCCCCCACTTTTATCGTGTTCTCATCTGATGACAAGTCAGTACCTCCAGAAAATGGCATCGTATTTTATCAAGCACTGCTTCGAAATAAAGTTAAAGCGGCCTTGCATATTTTCGACCACGGTGGACATGGATACGGCATGGCGCCTAAAGACCCTGTACTCAACCAATGGCCTGGCATGGCCATCGGATGGCTGTCTCAACTAGGAATAGAAGGTAAACATTAAAAATAGAGAGAGACGAGGCTGACGAGAAAAATTAACCCAGTACCAGTGCACCTAGAGGCGGCAGGTGTATCGTAAGCTCGCAGGTTGTATCTGTGACGTCGAGCACTTCCACGGCAATGTCTGGATTGTAGACATCTCCCGTTCCCGCATAAGAAGCATCATTGCTGTTAAAGAGCTCCTTCCAATGTAGACGACCTCGGACACGCACTTTCCAATTATACCTTGGGACGGGCGTCATATTCAATATGATCAGCACCAGATCGTCGTTTCGTCTGCCTTTTCGCAGATACGAAATGATTGATTCTGTCCGTCGACTCAGGTCAACCCATTCAAATCCGCCGGGCTCGAATTGACGTTCATGCAGGGCTTTGCAGTTTTTGTAGAGAAGATTTAAATCTCGTACACAGTCACGCACGCCCCTATGTACGTCAAATGATAACAAGTGCCAGTCTAGCTCTGTCTTAAAATTCCACTCGGACGTCTGAGCGAATTCATTTCCCATGAATAGGAGTTTGCCTCCAGGATGGGTAAACATGTATGTGTAAAGTAACCGGAGATTGGCAAATTTCTGCCACTCGTCACCTGGCATTTTGTAGATCATGGGAGACTTTCCATGGACTACCTCATCATGGCTCAACGGCAGCATGAAGTTCTCATCGTAGTAGTACATCATGCTGAAGGTGAACTGATCTTGCTGAAGTGTCCTGTAAATAGGATCTTGCTTGAAATACCGCAAGGTGTCATGCATCCACCCCATCATCCATTTCATGCCGAAGCCCAGGCCATCTTTCCAAGTAGGGCTTGAGACGCCAGGCCAGTCAGTGGCTTCTTCGGCAATGGTCTGTACATCTGGGAAATCGCGGTAGATCGTCTGGTTGAGGTCTTTGATGAATGCAATCGCTTCCAGGTTCCCGTTGCCTCCGAAGCGATTAGGCTCCCATTCCTCTTGTTTGCGCGAATAGTCGAGGCGTAACATAGACGAGACCGCGTCCACCCGGATGCCATCGATATGAAATTGATCGAACCAGAAGCGGGCGTTGCTGATCAAAAAAGACTTGATTTCTCCCCTACCATAATTAAAGACATAGCTGTTCCAGTCGGGATGGTAGCCTTTACGCATGTCTGCGTATTCATAGGTATGGCTGCCATCAAATAGAAAAAGTCCGTGGGCATCATGGGGAAAATGGGAAGGGACCCAATCGAGGATCACACCGATGCCAGCCTGATGAAATGCATCGATCAGGGACATGAATGATTCTGGATGGCCGAAGCGTGCAGTAGGGGCATAGTATCCGGTTCCCTGATATCCCCAACTGCCGTCAAAGGGATACTCCATGACGGGCATGAGCTCTACATGCGTGAAGCCCATCTCTTTGACGTAGGGTACCAGTTGTTCCGCAATCTCTGTGTAGGAATGGTACCGTTCTTCATCGTGGCGGTTGGGCCGCTTCCAGCTGGCCAGGTGAACTTCGTATACAGAATAGGGAGCATCCAAGGCATTATGCCGATGCCGGGTGGACATCCAATGATCGTCTTGCCAGGTATAGTTGAAGTTCCAGGTGACCGATCCTGTCTTGGGCTTCAACTCCCAGTAGTAGGCAAAAGGGTCCCCCTTATCCAGCGGTACGCCTCCCTCGCGACAAATATGATATTTATAGATCTCCCCCCTGCCAACACCCGGGATGAAGCCCTCCCAGATGCCGCTGCGGTCAAGACGAACGAAGAGTCGGTGCGCATCCCTGCGCCATTGGTTGAATCCACCGATGACGCTTACATCTGTGGCATTCGGAGCCCAGACAGAAAAATAAGTGCCTTCTGTTCCGAGGATGCTAAGCTGGTGATTTCCGAAATAGCGATAGGCATCATAGCAGGTTCCTTGCTGAAAATGTCCGATGGCATCATCTGAAAAAAGGGAATAGTTCCATACAGGCTTCGTGGTGTCCACAAAATAGACCTCTTCGTAGGGCTTGGCCTTCTCCTCCATTCCGCCGGGATCCTTCATCCTTTATTTTTTCAACTCCATGACCCAGCTGACACCAGGGGGGACTGTCAGGTCTGAGAGCATAAACTCTTGTCGTGTGACGATATTGCTTGCCCGGGAGAAACCAGATATCCGTTCCTTGTAGAATGGCCAGCCAGCCCTGAATGGGATTTTCCCAGTATTGGTAATCACCTTGACGATCTGTCGGTCATCGCAGCGAAAACAAATATAGACTCCGTCGCGCACCACATACTGCATCGTCTTATCGGTTGTCAGCACGGAGGAGGACTTCCGAAACTGAGCCAGGGTGCGGATATATTGATACGCATTATTCTCAAGGGCAGACCGGCCGGTGGGCGTGAATTTATTGACCGCGTCCCCGGGCCATCCTCCCGGAAAGTCAAGTCGCACTTCTGCATCTGTGGGGCTCTTGAAGTTCTTCATCAGGATCTCGGTGCTATAGTAGATTTTCGGGATGCCTCTAATTGTCAGCATCCAGTTCAGCTTCTCAGGCGGGGCATTCCCATCTTCCGTTTCCGCCGCGAGAGGATATTCACGGGTCCTGAAGACGGTATAAAAGATACCGGAGAGAAAGAAGGCGGACATAGTGTAAGTGTATGCTTGGTGGCTTTAAATCGCAAAACCGTCAGGTAGGATGGCTCTTTTCTTGACGACGATTATCCCATCTTTGACAGTGTAGAGCGAATGGTCTTCATTGGCCAGATGGTGACCTCCATTGATACGTACATCATTCCCGATCCGGCAGTTTTTATCGATGATCACATTTCTAAAGTAGCAGCGTTCGCCGATGCCGAGCTTGGGTATACCCATGCGTTCGGCGTTGGATATTTCTTCGAGTGTTTCATAAAAGTCAGCACCCATAATATAACTGCTGACAATAGATGTTCCGGTACCGATGCGCGTGCGGATGCCGATGACGCTATTTTCTATCCGCAACGCATTGATGATGCAACCCTCTGCGATGATGGTCTTCTCTAGGGTCGTGCCGTTGATCTTTGCGGGCGGAAGCATCCGGGCACGGGTATAGACAGTGTTGTCGTTATCGAAGAGGTTGAAGGGGGGGATGTCCTCCGTCAAGGCCAGGTTGGCTTCAAAAAAGGATGAGATATTCCCAATATCTGTCCAGTAACCTTCATACTGGTAACTGAGCACTTTGTACCGCTCGATGGACTGGGGGATGATCTCCTTGCCAAAGTCTGTCGAATCTTTGAGCACATCTAAGAGGATATCGAAGAGGATGCGGCGACTGAAGATATAGATGCCCATGCTGGCGAGATGGACGCGTCCCTGACGAGTCATCTCCGCGCCTGTATCGCTAACCCAGTCGGGCAGCAGTTCTGCAGAAGGCTTTTCGATAAAAGAGGTTATGCCGCCGTCATCACTTTTCTTCATGATGCCAAACTCGGTGGCTTCCCGTGCGGCGACGGGGATGGTGGCAATGGATATGTCCGCCCCTTCCCGTATATGCTGAGCGACCATTTCGTCGAAGTCCATCTGGTACAGCTGGTCGCCAGAGAGGATGAGGACATAGTCAAAGCTTTGTTGTTGCACATGTCGGAGTGACTGTCGGACGGCATCAGCCGTTCCCTGAAACCAGGTAGGATTGTCGGGTGTTTGCTCGGCGGCAATGATATCTACGAAAGCGGCGCTGAAGGCGCTGAAATGATAGGTGTTTTTGATATGCTTATTGAGCGAGGCTGAGTTGAACTGTGTCAGCACATAGATCCTTCCGATATCGGAGTGCAGGCAGTTGGAGATGGGAATGTCTACGAGCCGGTACTTCCCTGCAATCGGGACGGCAGGTTTGCTGCGGGTGGCGGTGAGTGGATAAAGTCTGGAACCTGCCCCGCCGCCGAGGATAATGGCTACGACGTCCTTTTTCATGAAATAAGTTGATAAAGCGTTTTGTATAGGTCGAGGTATGTTTGACTGCTGGCTTTCCAGCTGAAGTCCAGACGCATGATCCGATGTCTGACAAATGCTATATTTTTTTTATCCTGATACGCTTGCAGCGAACGGTAAACAGCATGGGTGACGTCACCAACCGAAGCATTCTCATGGGTCACTCCATAGCCATGTGGCTCTGCCCAGTCCACGACTGTATCACGAAGGCCGCCGGTACTCCTGACGATGGGGATGGTGCCATAGCGCATCGCATAGAGTTGGTTGAGGCCACATGGTTCTACGCGGGATGGCATAAGCAGAAAATCTGCACCTGCATATAGGCGATGTGCCAACCCCTCATTATACCCTATGTATAGGCCGTAATCGCTGCGTGCGGTTTCTCTAAGCGCCTCCAGTCGAGCTTCTGTGTCTGGTTCTCCACTGCCGAGCACCAGGAAATTCATGTGCCTTCCTATGTGGTGAAAACTATCCCCAATCACTTGCGGGAGCAAGTCAGCACCCTTTTCTCCAACCAGTCTGCCGATAAATATAAACAAAGGCTTTCTTGGGTCGAGTCCGAACATATTGCAGAGTTCCTCTTTGTTGTGTTTTTTTCCCGCGGCAACTGTTTTGAGCTGGTAGTTGTGTGTGAGGTTTGTGTCCGTTGATGGATCCCAAGTATCTGGATCGATGCCATTGAGTATGCCAATGCATTTGCCTCTTTCATATTCGAAGAGTGCTTCCAGTCCATTACTGGCATTTCGGAGCTCTTCTAGGTAGCTATGGCTGACGGTGGTCACGCGATGTGAGCATTTTACGGCACAGGCCAGTGGGTTGATGGCACCCTGCCATTCCATCATGCCTCTTTTCCAGCTGTCCCATGCGGGCACATAGATGCTTTTTCCCCAGCTCATGGCACCCTGATATTGGGCGTTGTGGATGGTCAGTACGACTGGGACGTTTGCCAGGTGACGATATGCAAAGCAGTGTTGCATCATGAAAGGGACCATGCCAGCATGATGGTCATGGACATGTACGACATGGGGCCGGTGCTGCCAATTCGACATCCAGTCGACTGCCGCTATCTGGAAGGCCATGAACCGCTCGGCATCATCATCATATCCATAGACTTTTTCTCTGTCGAGCAGTCCATTGACATCGATGAGATATAAATCAAATCCCAAGAGGTTAGTACGCTCCCGGATAACAGTGTATTCAAACCACGAATATCCCAGGTTGGTAGCGCCTTTGTGCACGACGTCCCAGACCTGCTGATACAGAAATTTGGTTCGATACATCGGTATTACCACTTTGGCGATGTGGCCTGCCGCAGCCTGGTATCGGGGGAGAGATCCGACCACGTCACCCAGGCCGCCTGCCTTAGCGACAGGGTAGCATTCCGCAGCTATGTGAACGATTTCCATGTAGGGTGATCAGTAAAGTAACGAAGTTCGCCGGATGCAAGAGATGTGCTTTAAAAATATTTTTCAGCGTTGTATTTGTTGACTATTTTGAGCCAGCATCACAGTATTCATCCCATAACCCTTCTTATGAACCAACAAGTTCGATCCACGACGTTACCCACCAATTACGGGGCACTGGGCACCCTGGTCTCTGTCTTTTTCTTTTGGGGATTTATTGCGGCCTCTAACAGTGTTTTCATTCCCTATTGTAAGCATAAGTTTGAGCTCGACCAGTTTCAGTCGCAGTTAATCGACTTCGCGTTTTATGGTGCATACTATATCGGGGCCCTGCTTTTATATCTGATCAGTGTCAACAGGGGGAAAGATATCATGGCTGGGTGGGGCTTTAAGATGGGCATTGTCTATGGACTTTTGTTTGCCGTGTTGGGTGCTGTGGCGATGATCGTTGCCATCAATGCCAGTGGTGGTTTCACGGCCATCCTGTCCTCCCTTTTCATCGTTGCCTTAGGATTTTCGTTGCAGCAAACGGGGGCACAGCCTTTTACCATCTCGCTGGGGGATCCTGCTACGGGCACGCACCGCGTCAATTTAGGTGGTGGCGTCAATTCGTTCGGTACCATGATTGGTCCCTTGGTGGTCGCGTATGCCCTTTTTGGCACGGCAACCCAAGTGTCAGATGAGCAAATTTCCGCCTTGTCGCTCGATAAAGTAACCTATCTCTATGTGGCAGTAGGCGTCCTCTTCCTGATCGCTGCCTTATTGTTTGTTAGCTCGAAGAGCCTCCCTTCAGGCAAAAGCGATGCCGACATCGAAAAATCCGGCAAGGCTACCAATACTCTGATAGCTCTCACCCTCTTACTGGCGGTTGCCTTTTTCCCGGTTTTTAATAGCTATCGCTCGGAGCCGGGCACTGACGCGGGCAAGGAGGCACTGGAAATTTATCGTCTTTCCTGGCTGGTGGGAGCATTATTGATTGTCTTTGGAGGACTATTGTTCGCCAATACTCGGGCAAAAAAAGAAAGTACCGGTTGGGGCGCTATGAAATATCCGCAGCTGGTGTTGGGCATGCTAGCCATCTTCACCTATGTGGGGGTGGAAGTTTCTATTGTGAGCAACCTGGGGGAGCTCCTCAAGCAGAAGGCTTTCGGCGCAATGCAGGCCTCTCAGATTGCACCTTTGATCTCGATGTACTGGGGCAGTATGATGATTGGCCGATGGGCAGGTGCCATTCCGGTCTTTGACCCCAAGCCAACGCTCAAAAATATTTTGATTTTTGTGGTACCAACGGTAGCCTTTGGCGTCGTGCTGGGCGTGAATTCGCTGGCCGGGAAGGATATGAGTGCTTTGTACTGGTATAGTATATGCGTCGCGATTCTGATTGCAGCCTTCTATTACACAGAAGAGAAACCCGCCAAGACACTGATCACCTTCTGTGTGCTGGGTCTGGCAGCCATGCTGATTGGATTGTTCAGCAGCGGACAGATAGCAGTCTATGCGTTACTCAGCGGTGGGTTGTTCTGCTCCATCCTCTGGCCTTGCATCTTTGCCCTTTCGATCGCAGGGCTTGAGAAATACACCTCACAAGGCTCATCTTTCCTGATCATGATGATTCTTGGAGGTGCCATCATCCCTCCCATCCAGGGTAAGCTGGCGGATATCATTGGCATACAGCAATCTTATTGGGTGGCCGTCCTTTGCTTTGCATATCTCATCTTCTTCGGGGTGAGCGTTCGCAGCATCCTTCGCAGGCAAGGCATCGACTTCGATGTCCAGTTGGGCGGTGGACACTAAGCACTAAGACATGGAAAGATCTTCATCCAACACCTTCGCGCTAGGCATAGATATCGGGGGCACCAATACCAAATTCGGATTGGTCAATCACCGAGGCGACATCTCCTACCATGGCTCAATCCTGACTCATCGCCATCAAACAGTTGAGGAGTTCATCAACGACCTTTACGAAGCCATCATGCCTGCTATCCAGGAGTCGGGCGGCATAGAATGCATCCGGGGAATTGGCATTGGAGCGCCTAATGGCAACATCTACAAAGGGACGATCGAGTATGCGCCAAACCTGAAATGGAAGGGCATCATCCCCATCGCTTCGATGACTGGCGAACGATTTGGCGTACCTGCCCGTCTGACCAATGATGCCAATGCAGCGGCCGTAGGCGAGATGACCTATGGAGCTGCCAAGGGAATGCGAGACTTCATCATGATCACCCTAGGTACGGGTGTGGGCAGCGGCATCGTCGCCAACGGAGAGCTGATTTATGGGCATGACGGGTTTGCCGGAGAATTAGGACATAACATCATCATCCCGGATGGACGACTCCATCCTGGAACAGGTGAGCATGGCTCGCTGGAGGCCTATGCCTCTGCTACCGGCGTGGCTAGGACGGCGGTGGAATTTCTGGAGAGAGACTCCTCTGTCTCCAGTCTCATGCGCGGCTATCCGAAAGAAAACATCGACTCGCGGATCGTCTTTGAATGCGCCATGCAGGGCGACAAGCTGGCTATCGAAGTATATAACTTCACCGGCAAAATCCTAGGGCTGGCATTGGCGAACTTCGTCATGTTCAGCAGTCCTGAAGCCATCATCTTCTTCGGTGGCATGTCGAAGGCAGGAGACTTGATCCTCAAGCCGACCCGGGAGCATATGGAGAAGCATCTGCTTCCCATCTTTCAGAACAAGGTGAAGCTAATCTTCAGCGAGCTGAAAGAAGCCGATGCTGCCATCCTGGGTGCCAGCGCCCTGGTTTGGGAGATGAAGGGAAAATCTTAACGTATTGGCCGGGATTTGATGATGAAAACGCCAGGCACCGCGCGTTGTCCTTCTTTGTCAGATGGCCGTATGGTCTCTTTGCCCATCACTAAGAGGCAGCTGCTCCCGCCGCCATCCAGGTTTAAAGCTTCTACGGCTCCCAGGTCCAGCATGATCCGGGCAAGGTCTGTCAGCGAAGCCCCTTCCGCCTTTCCAGGCCTTCGGCCTTCCACAACGACCATCAGCAGTTGGCCATCGCGGGTATAGCCCATGGCCGTACGAGGATGTAAGTCTTCCCTTGCCTTACCCATGAACATCCGTTCTTCATCATTGGTTATCCGGAGGACGCCCTGATGGATCAAAACAGGGCCTCCTCCGATGGCAGTCACCATCTTCCATCGCCGGGGCTTAGGCTCAGAGGTCGTCGCCGAGTGCAGGTCAGAGGGGGTTAGCGGTGTCTGGGCGCCTTTCCCATAGGCTGGCCCTTCCGCATAGGCCAATGGATAACGCAGATTGCTGTCGGTATATAACCAGGCCACATCTGCCCTCCGTTGGCGGTCGATGCCGATGGCGCTGCGGGTGACATGGTGATAGGAAAGCGTATCCTTGCCGCGGCCGGGGATGGACATGATGTTATATCCCAGAAGTCGGCCCCTGCGGATCAAAACATTCAGGTTCTTATGATCTGCGAAGGAAAAAAATGTCCCATTTACAACTATGGCAGCCGTTGGATTCCTATGCTGGAACTGTGCGGGCGTAGATCTTCTTCGCAACGTGCTATCGACGTCGAACTGCAGGCTTCGATCCTGCAGGCTTGCCATGACATACCACGCGTGGTTGGGCCTACCCGACAGGAGGCTATGGGTCTGATAGACATGTATTCCGGATGGAAGGCCAGGGAAGCTGGTATCCCGATTGTTCCAAGCAAGTTGAGCCAGTCCAGCTCCAGGTAGGGCTAGGAGGAAGATGAATAGATTCCGAGGGACAGGCATAGCGAAGGGATTGCACATATGCGTCCAGTGCAGGTAGTGCGGATCCCTCATGAGACAGCGGGCCTTAGGGATGCTTCCCAATGCTGTCTACCTGCGCCGGGGATGACATGCCGTTCGCTGTGGTAGGACGAACGGACCAGCGGTCCACTCTCTACATAATCGAGCCCCATCTGATATCCGATCTCCTGATATTCGGTAAACTCGTCCGGATGCACAAAGCGGACGACGGGCAGGTGTTTCTGGGTAGGCTGGAGGTATTGCCCGATGGTGACTACATCGGTGCCATGGTCGTGAAGGTCTTTCAGCGTCTGCACCACTTCTTCTTTCGTCTCACCCAGGCCAAGCATGATGCCCGATTTTACGCGCATGCCTCCTTCTTTCAAAATGCTGAGTACTTCCATGCTCCGCCAATATTTTGCTTGGATGCGTACCTGGCGAGTGAGCCGCTCTACCGTTTCGATGTTATGTGAGACGACTTCCGGGGCGGCATCGATGATGCGCTGGACCTGTACCCGGTGGCCTTTGAAGTCTGGGATAAGGGTTTCTAGTGTTGTGGAAGGGTTTAGTGCCTTGACAGCCCGTATGGTATGCTCCCAGATGATGCTCCCCCCGTCGGTGAGCTCATCCCGGTCGACGGAAGTGATTACCGCATGTTTCACCTTCATGAGGTGAATAGCCTCGGCGACCCGCTGGGGTTCATCGTAGTCAGGCTCCAGGGGCCTGCCAGTGGCGACGGAGCAGAAACCACAGCTGCGGGTGCATACATTGCCCAGGATCATGAAGGTGGCCGTGCCGGAGCCCCAGCATTCGCCCATGTTTGGGCAATGACCACTTTCGCAGATGGTATGGAGCTTGTGGGTGTCTACGAGCGAGCGGACTTTACGATATTCTTCCCCGATGGGAAGCCTTACCCGCAGCCAATCTGGCTTTTTTACCCGAGAATGCTGGGTTTCTGCCATGTGGTTTATCTCCAACATGGTGTAAAGCTATGCAAAGCACTGAAAATAGATTATTTCCTTTTTCCAAATAACAGAGATACGTAGCCGTTGGCAAAGAAGTTCCTACCCTCGATGGTGGCCATCTGCTGGATTTTGCTGGTATAGTATTCAAAGTTGAAGCCAAACTCTAGCGCATTGACTGTATTATTAAAACGGCTCCAGTCAAACCGTAGGGCGGCCTTGCCATGAAGCCCGGGTACCGGCCGCATGTCCTTCCAGCCATTGGATAAACCCGTGCCCGCTAGGATGAGATCATAGTTTAAAAATGCGGCACTGTCTGAAGGAGTGTATTTGATGACGCGTGTTCTGATAGGAGGCGAACGAGATTCCACCTCCAGGTAGTAGGGCCTGACCAGCCCCAGCGAGACGCCACCTGAATAGATTCCATATACAGCCACCCCATTTTTGTTGCCTTTGTTACCAATCATGACCTGTTGGCCCCAGGCACCTTTGAGTTGGTAGAAATGGTTGATCTTCCCAAAGGAGAAAGGACTTCCTAAAACCTGAAAAAAACCATAGTCTACACCTTTGCTTCTTTTGTCTTCTTTCTGGTGGCGCTTTTCATTGATTTCGATCTGAAGAATCGAAGCCTTATAGGGTGTCTTCATCCGCCCTTTCTCCCAGATTAGACCATACCCGTCATGGTTTACTTTGAAACCAAAAATGGAATGGGATTGGAATGCCGGTTCCCCCTCTTCTTCAAGCCGTAGCATCGCATTGATACGTTGGCGCTTCTCTTGCCGTTGCGCTTCTTTGTCTTCCCGATTTTTGGTGCGGGACGGCAACTGTGACATGGCTGCTGTCGAAATGACAAGCAAGAAGATCGTTAAAGGAAACCTGTTCACGAGGTTAGTATATTTTCTGCATGTAAATTAGCTAAAATTAAGTCAATGACATCGAGTGT